>JMBX01000103.1_pt1 | contig 22064 bp, 32 predicted proteins | sample 616521 | NCBI WGS metagenome assembly JMBX01 (sample SAMN02727906, study PRJNA239997) | anaerobic digester metagenome | biome: anaerobic digester; isolation source: mesophilic anaerobic digester inoculated with municipal waste water sludge... | place: Germany: Bielefeld University, CeBiTec ...
AAAATGAAGACTATAATCGTAGCTTGTGGTTCAGGTGTTGCTACTTCTCAAACAGTAGCATCGAAAGTTGATAAGTTATGTAAAGAAAGGAAGATACCAGCAAAAGTAATGGCGGTAGATATTAAATCCTTAGAGCAAAATATAAGAATTGCAGATGTTTATATTTCCATTGCACCTTCAAATAAGGATTATGGCATACCAACAATAAGCGGTATTCCTTTCTTAACTGGTGTAGGTATGGAAGAGACTATGGACCAGTTAGAAGAAATTTTGAAAAAAATAATATAGGATAAGAGAGGAGTGTTATGCTGTGAAGGAAGTTATTAATTATATTTTAGACTTAGGACCAGCAGTATTTTTACCTTTGATAATGATCATTGTTGGGCTAATAGTAAGGATGAAATTTTCTACAGCTTTTTCATCAGCACTAACTCTTGGAGTAGCTTTCCTAGGGATGAGTGTAGTTATAGACTTTATGTTTGACGCTATAGGCCCTGCTTCAGAAGCTTTTGTAAACAATACGGGATTACAGCTTAATATATTGGATTTAGGATGGCCTCCAAATGCAGCTATTGCTTGGGCTTGGCCTTATGCATTTTTCATGTTCCCTATACAGATAGTTATAAATCTGTTGATGTTAGGGTTTAATAAGACTAATTGTTTAAACCTTGACCTATGGAATGTATGGAACAAGATATTTACTGCAGTTATAGTTTCTGGTATTACCAATAGTTTAGCTATGGGTTTTATAGTAGCATCCATAGAAGTAGTATTGGAATTAAAAAAATGCCGATTTAACTCAAAAACAAATTCAAAGGATGACTGGTATACCTGGTATAGCATTACCCCCCACTCTATGGCATTGACAGCAGTAGTTTTAGCACCTATTAATAGATTATTGGATTTTATTCCTGGATTAAAAAAATGTGGAAATTGATGCAGAGAGTTTAAAAGAAAAACTAGGTATATTTGGTGAAAACCATGTTATGGGCTTTATAATAGGAATATTTATAGCATTATTTGCAAAATACGATCTTAAGTCAACCCTTACTTTAGCAGTTCAAGCAGCAACAGCTCTAACATTGTTCCCAATGGTTGCAACTTTATTTATGAAGGCTTTAGCACCAATATCCGATGCAGCTGGAGAATTTATGAAAAAAAAGATTCCCAGGGAAGGAGATATACATTGGGCTAGACTGGCCATTCCTAGCTGGTCAACCAGAAGTATGGGTAACTTGTATATTATTAGTACCAGTAATACTTCTAATGGCAGTAATACTACCTGGCAATGGAGTTTTACCATTTGGTGGAATATTGAATATTTGTTTTGCAGCAACTGCATTGATCGTATGTAATAAAAACTTAGTAAGAATGTTAATTCTAGGTGTTATTGCTACACCATTATATCTATATGTGGGTACTGCTTTTGCACCTCATATTACAAATCTAGCAAGACAAGTTGGTACTATTGATATACCTGCAAATCAAATGATCACTTGGAATGGTATGGAAGCACCAGAATTTAGATATGTATTTTCTAGAGCAGCAAATATAATAAATGGAGATTATTTTGGTTTAGTATTATTAGCAGGCTATATAGCACTTTATATTTGGTACTTTAAGCATATGAAAGCTAGAGAAGCAGAAGCTGCTAAGGATTTAGGATTATCATAAAAATAATAGTCTATTAGCTTTTGCTAATAGACTATTATAAAACATTAAATATAGGAGGAAGAACTATGTTAGAAAACATAAAGGAAAGAATATTAAAAATAGCAGAAAAAGCAGAAAATGATGGACTTATAAGACATGGATCAGGGAATTTTAGTATGAGAGACGAAGAGACTGGATATATATGTATCACCCCCCCTACTGGTCAAGATAGAGAGGATTCAGATATAGATTCTATCTTAGTAATAGATATAGATGGGAATATAGTTGAAAACAAGAAAGGTTTAAAACCAACTAGCGAAACTTTAATGCATTTAAGTGCCTATAGAAATAGAGAAGATGTAAAAGCTGTATGTCATACTCATGCTATTTATTCAACTATATTTGCCGTACAGAACAAGGAGATACCTCCAGTTGTATTTGAAAGTATGATGTTTGGTGGAATAGTACCAGTAGCTAAGTACGGAACTCCAGGTACTACAGAGTTGGCTGATAGTATAATAGAGCCTTTAAAAAAATCTGATGCTTGTTTATTAGAAAAACATGGAGTATTAACTGTAGGTAATGCCATCGAAGAAGCTTATATAAAGATGCAATATGTAGAAGATATGGCTAAAATTTACCTATATAGCCTATTACTTGGACAAAAAGAACCAGAAAGAATTCCACAAAGTGAGTTTGACAAGGTTTTAAATAGATAAAAGAAGGAGTTAATATGAATTTAGTTGGAGATTTTCATGTTCATACTGTGGCCAGCGGTGATGCTTTTCGACTATAGATGAATTATCTAGACGAGCTAAAAAGTTAAAATTAAAAGTATTGGCAATAACTGACCACGGTCCGGCTATGCCGGCATCAGCGCATAGATATCATTTCAATAGTTTGGCAGACAATGTAAAAGAGTCCAATGGAGTTAGAATTCTCCCAGGAGTAGAGGCTAATATCATCCATGAAGATGGTAGTTTGGATTTGCCAGAAAAGACTATTAAAAAACTATCCTTTGTCATCATAAGTTTCCATGTATTCTCTTGGTACAAGGATAATGTTGAGTCAAATACCAATGCTTTAATAAACTGTATAAATAAATATGACAATATAAAAGCTATAGCTCATTTAAATAGACCTTATTATGAATTGGATATAGAAAAAAATAGTTCCTCTATTAGTAGAAAAACATATAGTTGTAGAACTTAACAACAAGGCTTTGGCAAAGGATAAGGAAAACTGGGAGGCTTTCAAGAAGCAGGTCCTATATATGGAAGAAAAAGGAGTTAAATTTATAATTTCATCAGATGGCCATAGTTTAGAACAATTAGGGGATTTTGTTGAAGCTTTAAATTTTGTAGATTATTGTAATCTAAAGAAAGAAAACATTGTAAACACTTCTGTTGAAAAGCTAAAGGCTTATTTGGCTTTGGACCTTTAAGGAAAGCAGGTGAGAGGTATTTGATAATAACTATTACATTAAATCCATCTTTAGATTTAAATATATATGTAGATAAATTGAAGAAAAACCAGAATAATAGAACCAAAAACATGAAATATGATATTGGTGGAAAAGCAACCCATGTGTCCTTAGTATTATCAGCTTTAGGTATAGAGAATATAGCTACAGGGATAATGGGAGGCAATAATGGTAAAAGGTAGTAGAAATGATGGAAGATAGAGGAGTAGATTGTGATTTGTGTTTCAAGAGGGAGATGAAACGAGAGTAACCTATATAGTGGTTCAGGAAGAGGAAGAGGGTACCTATATGTTGACGGAGCCAGGTTTTTCCATCAGACCTAATACTTTTAAAGAACTAAAACAAAAGATTAAAAGAATTGTCCATAAGGATGATATAGTAGTCATCTCTGGAGGGATACCTCCAGGAATAAATATTGGGAATTATAGTGATTTATTGAATTTAATTGAGGAAATTGGTGGAAGATTAATCATAGATACTAGTGGTAAATGTCTAGCAGAAGCTGTAAAGCATAAGCCCTATTTAATAAAACCAAATGAAGTGGAATTAAGGGAATTGATAGGATATAGGCCTATTGATGAAAAAGAATGTATAGAGGAGTTAAAAAAATTAAATGATAAAGGAATTGAAATAGTAGCTCTATCCCTAGGAGGTAAGGGTTCTATTGTTAGTACAAAGGAGAGAACTATAAGAATAATCCCTCCCGATATAGTCCAGATAAATGATACAGGATGTGGAGATGTATTTTAGGTGGAGCAGTAAGTATGTTATATCAGGAGAAAGATTTGGAAGAAGTATTTAGATTTGCTACAGCTATAGCTACCTCTAAGGCTACTAAAAAAAGGAACATCAGATTTTTCCCTAGAAGATGCTAAGAAATTTATGAAGGAGGTAATCATGTATGATGTATAAAAGGAAAGAGAAGAGTTGTGCGAAGTTGTAAAACTTATGTTTGATAGAAAACTTACCAATGCTGCAGGAGGGAATGTATCTGTAAAGATAAACGATGAGCATATAATAATGACTCCCTCCCTAATGGCAGAAGAATATTTTTGTAGACTAAATCCAGAACAAATATTGGTTACAAACCTAAATGGAGATATAATAGAAGGAGAAGGCAAGATGACTAGAGAATCCAATATGCATTTGGGTGTATATAAGAATTTACCTGATGCAGGTTGTGTTCTTCATGCTCATCCCAAAGAAACTATGGTATATATATCCTTAGCAGATGAATTGCCATCTCTTACGGAAGCTACTGATAAATTTGGTGAAGTAAAGGTATTACCTTATGCTAAGGCTTGTAGTGAAGAATTAGCTAATATAGCTGTAGCATATTTTAAAAGTAGGGAAGAAGAGTTAAAGAGTCATGGATTGATTGCTCTATTAAGAAAGCATGGAATAGTCATAGTAGATAAAACTTTGAAAAAGGCATTTAATGATTTGGAGAGAACTGAAACCAATGCTTATGTGAATTTGCATAAAAATCTATTTTAGCTGGAAGGAAATTAATCCTCACCCTTGGTAGAGGATTAATTTCCTATTTAAAGATAATAAATAGGAAGGTGTAGAGGATGAAAAAAAATGGGAATGGTATTTTTTTTAGTTATACTTTCCTCCATAGTATTGATCATAACCTTTATTACTAAAAATATATATGTGGCATTAGGAACATTTATAGTGGTGATGTATTTGAAAAAAATACCATAATAACTTTAAAAAGTCTGATGATGTAAATTAAATAGAAACCTATAGAAATAGTATAGGAGGTGATTTTGTGAAACAAATAGATAAGATATATGACTATGTGGTCAAAAACATTTCAAAGGACATAGTAATGAAAAATTTTGTAAACAATGAGGAAGTAGGAGTAGATGCCTATGAAATCGAAAAGAATTTAGGTATAGTTAGGAACAACGCCAGTACTTTGTTAAATAGTTTATGTAATAAAAATAAGCTAATTAAGATAAAGGGTAGACCAGTACGTTTTATACCTAGGAGAATAGTCGAAGAGAGCTTATATATGGAAGAAATCAAATCAGAATATGAATATGAAGAATTAAGGGAATTGATACTAAAATTGGATTCATTAAAAAAAAGTAGAAGATCCCTTTAAAGCTCTAGTAGGATATGATAAGAGTTTAAGAAATCAGATAGAGCAAGCAAAGGCAGCTATAATGTATCCTCCTAATGGACTACACACCTTGATCATCGGACCTAGTGGAGTAGGGAAAACTATGTTTGCTAAAGTAATGTATGAGTATGCTAGTTTAAAAAAAAGGCAAGGATGAAGATAAATTTCCCTTTGTTTCCTTTAATTGTGCTGATTACTATAATAATCCTCAGTTATTACTATCCCAGCTGTTTGGTCATGTAAAAGGTTCTTTTACTGGTGCAGATACAGATAAAATAGGATTGGTGGGTAAGGCAGATGGGGGGAATATTGTTTCTTGATGAGATTCATAGATTGCCACCTGATGGGCAGGAGATGTTGTTTTTCTTAATGGATAAGGGAGAATATTATAGATTAGGAGAAGCTTCGGTAACTAGAAAGAGTAATTTATTGATAATAGGTGCTACAACAGAAGACCCTCAAAAGTCATTGTTAAAGACTTTCCTAAGGCGAATACCTGTAATTATAACTTTGCCTTCCCTTAAGGAGAAAAGCGTGGAAGAAAAAGTAGAGTTGGTTCAAGAGTTGTTTGTAGAAGAAGCTTTGAGAATAGACAAACGGATTATAATATGTCCAGAAGTATTAAAAGCTCTAGTACTATATGATTGTAAGGGAAATATTGGACAATTGAAATCTGATATTAGACTTTTATGTGCTAAATCTTTTTTTAAGGTATTTGCAAAACAATGAAGATTTAAAGATAGAATTTAGTATGCTACCCCAAGATGCGAAAGATGCGGTATTTAGAATGAGCAGTCTAGATAGGAGTATACAAAAGTATTTAAATATATTTAATGATGACATAATAATATATCCTAATAAGGATAGGGGGGAAAAACAGTAGAATATACTAATAAAAGCATATATGACAGAATATATGATGAATTGAACAATTTAAGGGAACAGGGTATGTCTGATGAGGAGATTGAAAAGGCAATTACCCAAGAGATGGATGAATACTTTGAAAGTTTTATAAATACCATAGATACAAATAAGTTTAATATTCGAGAACTATATAAATTATTAGATGTTGAAATAGTAGATTTTACCTATGAACTAGTTACCTATGCTTCAAAAGCCTTAGATACGGAATTTGACAGTAAGATATTATTTGTATTAGCTTTTCATATAAATGCTCTTATTGAAAGAGTGAAAAAAAATAAACCCATTATAAACCAAGAACTATCCACTATTAAAAAGCCTATAAAAAAAGAATATAAAACTGCATCGGTAATAGTGGAAAAAAATAAGTGAAAAATTTAATTTGGAAATTCCCAACGATGAAAAGGGCTTTATTACTATATTATTAGCTAACAATAAACTAGAGCGTAAGGAAAGAGATAAGATTGGTATACTGGTAATAGCTCATGGTGATAGTACTGCCAGTAGCATGGCTAATGTATGTAATAGATTACTTAATTCAAATTATGTTAAAGCTATAGATATGCCTTTAGAGGAGAGTGTAGAAAAAAAACTTATACAAAGGCTTTAACTACTGTAAAAGCAATTGATAAAGGCAAAGGTGTTATCATATTGGTGGATATGGGATCTTTAAAAAAATTTTGGAGATAGGATTACAGAGGAGACAGGAATTATTACAAGAACTATTGAAAACGTATCCACGCCATTAGTTTTAGAAGTATTAAGAAGGGTTACCTACAAAGAAGAGAGTATAGATGAAATATATAATAGTTTGGTAAATAATAATGAATTGGAGATAAAACAGAAGAAAAAAAGCTATAATAACTGTATGTGCTACAGGGAAAGGAACTAGTCTTATGTTAGCTAGGATGGTGAATAGTGCCATGGAAGAATTGGAAGAGGATATTAGCATTTTCCCTTTTAATTACTCAGAAGTTCAAAATCATACAGAAGAGTTTGAAAAGGTAAAAAAAGAATATAATATTATTGCCTGTGTAGGGAATATTCAACCAGATATAGATGTGCCCTATTTTTCTCTAGAAGAGCTATTTGACGAAGTGTCCAAACAGAGATTTTTTTAAATTCATCAAATCGGAAAATATAGATACTAAAGATAAGGATAATGTTTATAACGTAGCCCAGGAAATACTTGAAGATTTTTGTTTATTTATTAATCCTAAAAAAAAGCGGTAGAATATATAAAACAATTAATAGATATATTAATAGGAACAGAACAATTTGCATATTATTTTAACAATGAAGCAGCCACTATCAATCTAATCACCCATATAGGGATTATGATTGAAAGGGTAATTATGGGAAATAAGGCGAAGTTTGAAAGGTAGAGGAATATAAAAGAGATGCTATGATGAGTTTTTAATTATAAGAGATGCTTTAAAGACGATAGAGGACATATATAATATACAGATATCCGATGATGAAATATGTTATATACTTAAGATAATCCATGCAGGAAAAAAATAAATAAAAGTTTTTGGATAAAAAAACTTGACCAATGGTCATTTTAGTATTATAATAATACTTACCAAATTGACCATTGGTCATTTTTATTTTATCTGAAGGAGGTAGGTAGATGGTATCTAAGGTTGAGATAAATAAAAAGAAAAAGGAAAACTCCCTCTACGAGGCCGCTTACGATCTATTTATTACTAAAGGAATCCATGATACAGCCATAAGTGATATAGTTAAAAAGGCTGGAGTAGCTAAGGGGGGGACTTTTTATTTGTATTTTAAGGATAAATACGATCTTTTAGACCGAATAGTTTTGAACAAGTCTGCCCATGTGCTGTGTGAGGCAGTCAAAAATACTAGGTTAAATAGCTTTGATACCTTTGAGGAGGAACTTTTAAGTTTCGTAGATTATATAATCGAATACTTTAAAGAGGATAAGCTGCTATTGAAGTTGATTTACAAGAATTTATCCTGGGGGGGACCTTTAGGAAAGCTTACAAGGACTATGAAGAGATACATGAAATATACAATATGTTTGAAAGAGGATATGAAGATTCCTCTATACCTAAAGAAGAGGTAGAAAAGATACTATTTATGATAGTGGAATTGACGGGTTCCGTATGCTATAGTTGCATAATACTAAATGAACCTGCCAATATAGATGAGATGAAACCTATTCTATTTAAAACTATTAAGAAGATGATTTAGGAGATGATTTAATGAATAAATTTGGCTTATTTATAGCAAAACATAGAAAAATGGTTTTGACAATAGCCACATTACTATTGTTGCCTTCCTTATATGGGACAGCTATGACTAAGGTTAACTACGATATACTTACTTATTTACCAAAGGATTTGGAATCGGTAAAGGGTCAGGAGATACTAAATGATATATTCAACAGCTCTGCTACAGGCATGTTAGTTATAGAAAATATAGAACCGAAGGATGTAGTAAAGATAAAGGATAAGATTATCCAAATAGAAGGAGTGGAAAGCGTAGTATGGGTAGATGATTTTTGGATATTAGTATCCCAAAGGATATGCTACCAGAGGAGCTAAAGGAGATGTTCTATAGGGAGGATTCCACATTGGTGATGATAAAATTTGCCAATGAATCCTCTTCTCCAATAACTCAACAGGCTATAGTGGATATAAGAGGTGTATTGGATAAACAGTCCTTCTTAAGCGGTATGGCAGCGGTGCTTAAGGATACAAAGGATTTAGCTGATAAACAGACTCCTATATATGTGGCCCTAGCAGTGGTATTGGCAACTATAATACTAATGTTGACATTGGAATCTACCATAGTACCTTTTATTATACTCATAAGTATAGGTTATGCCATACTATATAATTTTGGAACCAATATGCTACTAGGAGATATATCCTATATAACCAAATCCTTAGCAGCGGTATTGCAGCTAGGAGTTACCCTAGATTATTCCATATTCCTACTTCATAGATATGAGGAGGAATGTGAAAAGCAGGATAACAAAGAAGAAGCTATGGGCTATGCTATAGCAGCGACAGCTTCTTCCATAGTGGGTAGTTCCTTAACTACTATTGCAGGATTTTTAGCCATAGCCTTCATGGAGTTGACCATAGGTAAGGATATAGGTTTGGTAATGGCTAAAGGAGTAGTATTTGGAGTTTTATCTGTACTAACAGTATTGCCAGCTTTAATACTAGTATTTGATAAACTGATTAACCGTTTCAGCCATGGTACCATATTGCCAGAATTCAATGGGCTAGGAAAATTGGTTACTAAACACTATAGGCTGTTCATAGTAATTGGAATACTTATATTTCTACCAGTTTTCTATGGACAAAGGAACAACGAAGTATACTACAACTTAGATGAATCCTTACCTGATGATATGGAGTCCATAGTGGCCTTTAGGAAGTTAAAAGATGAGTACGATATGATGACAACCCATATGGTAATCCTATCAAAGGATGTACCAAATTATGAGATAAAGCAGATGATAGGGGAGATTGAAAATCTAGAAGGAATAGAGAATGTACTGTCCTATCAAAAGTTAATTGGGCCAAGTATACCAGAAAATTTCATACCAGAAGCCATAAAGGATAGATTTGAGCAGGGAGACTACAAACAGATAATCATAAACTCCGAGTTCAAGGCAGCTACCGATGAGGAAAATGCTCAAATAGGAGAAATAGAAAGGATAGTTAAGAAATACGACAAAGATGGTATAGTTACAGGAGAAGGAGTATTGACTAAGGATTTAATAGGCATTGCAGATAGGGATTTCAAAAGGGTAAGTACTATATCCAATGTAGCAGTATTTGCCATAATACTTTTGGTATTTACTTCTATATCCATACCTATATTTTAATACTAGCTATTACCTTGGCCATATTTATCAATATGGGAATCCCATATTATATGGGAAATTCCATACCTTTCATAGCTAGTATAGTAATAGGTTCTATCCAATTAGGAGCTACGGTAGACTATGCCATACTGTTGACTACTAGATTTAGAGAAGAGATAAAGAATGGTCATGATAAATTTACAGCTATGGAAATCTCCGTTAGGGAATCAGCTAAATCTATTATTACCAGTGGATTAGCCTTCTTTGGGTCTACCATTGGGGGGGTAGCAATTATCTCTGAGATGGAGTTGGTAAAGAGTTTATCGACTATGATAGCTAGAGGGGGGGCATTGATATCTACGGGAGTAATCCTATTCATATTACCAGGAGTGCTAATAGCTACAGAAAGCTTCATAAGGGTTACAACTAAAAATTGGAGCAAAGAAAGAAAAGACAAAGCTGAGAAAGGAAGGATTGCATATGAAAGCAAATAGAACAATATCTAAAATACTTGCTATGGCAATGATCATAACCCTTGTATCATCAAATTTAGTATTTGGGGGGGAAGGGATAGTTAAAAAAAGAAGAGACAGTCTATGTGAATTTGGACAATAGTGGTGAAGATATAGAGAAGATATCCAGCATATGGATTCATTCCGATGCACCTTTAAATAGTATAGAGGACAAAACCATACTTGAAGATGTAGTAAATATTAAAGGTGAAGAAATGCCAAAGGTGGAAGATGGGAAACTAATATGGGAAACAGATAATGAGGACATTTATTACCAAGGAAAAGTAAAAAAAACAAATACCTTTAAAGCCAAGTATTAAATATTATTTGGATGGAAAAGAAGTAAGGCCTGAGGACATAGTGGGAGAGTCAGGAGAAATAAAGATTAGCATAGACATTCAAAACAAGGATAAACATTCAATACATTTAAAAAGGTGAAACCAAGACTGCCTATGCTCCCTATATAGTAGCTACAGTAGTAGATCTACCTATGGATAAGTTTAAAAATGTAAAGGTAAATACGGGGAAAATAGTATCCGACGGTAGCAATCAAATAATCACTTTTATATCCTTACCTGGCCTTAAGGATAGTTTAGGGATAGATAGCGATAAGCTAGAATTAGAAGAACATCTAGAAATTGTAGCAGATGTGGAAAATTTCGAGATGAAGCCTATAGTATTTACAGCTACATCACAAATACCAGAAATAGACGCATTAGATGATGCGAAGGATTTAGATGAGCTGATAGATGGAGTAGATAAGATAAAAGAAGCCAGTGAAAAGTTAACCGAGGCAACTCAGAAACTATATGAAGGTCAAGTAGAGTTGGATAAGGGATTAGATGAGTTTGTTCAAGGAGTAGACAAGATAAAATTTGGTTCCGATACCCTACTAGAGGGGGGGTCCACAAGATTGAAGGAAGGATTAAATAAAACCTATGAAGGCAGTAAAAAAATAGACGAAGGGGGGGCTAATGCTTTGTCCAAATCAGCTAATCAACTAGGGGGGGAAGGATTTGTAGGCCTAGGTAATGGTACAGTAGAATTTAGCAATAAAGCTATGGAATTCTCTCAAGGAGCAGCTCAAGTAGCTGAAGGAGTAGATAAGATCCCTGAAAGCACCAAAGCCCTAAGCGGAGGAATGAAAGAGTTAATCCAAGGTACTGAAACCATTAAAAATGGACAGGATAGTTTAAGCGAAGGATTAGGTAAAAGCTTAGAAGCGGTAAAGAAAATTAAAGCTGGAAAAGAAAAAGAAGGAAAAGTAGTAGAACTATTGTTAAAGAGTGTAGATGGGCTGGATAAAATAGCTTCTTCCATTGAAAACTTCCCTGGAGCAATGCCGTAACTCAAACCATGAAGGAAGTTTTGGGCCAACAGAGGACAGCTTTAGAAGGCCTTGAGAGCTCTAATCAACAGTTGGTATTGGCCTTAGACCAATTAGAGGAAGGTCTATTACAAGCAGAAGGAGCCTCTAAAGAATTAGCTCAAGGCATTGAAAATGTAAATGTAGGTCAAAAAAAGATCTCTAGCGGCTTAGAAGAGTTGGCCCAAGGAACGGAAGGATTAAAGGGAGCTTCTAGCCAATTAGTAGAAGGCAGTGCTGGACTACAACAAGGAGCTAATACAATAAATGAAAACGCCCAAAAGGCCAATGAAGGAGCAGGGAGGTTTGTAGAAGGTTCAAAGGGATTATCCCAAGGAACCAAGGAGCTAACTAATGGACTAGGAGAATTGAACACTGGTGCTGATAAACTTTACGGCGGTATCGAGGAACTATCTAAAGGAGCGGGACAACTAGCTGAAGGTGGCGGAAAGTTAAAAGAGGGTAGTCACAAGCTTACTGAAGGATCAAAGGAATTAAAAGAAGGTATGAACAAGTTCCAAGATGAAGGTATAAACAAGATGTGGGATGAAGTAAAGGATGCAGATATGGATGTTTCAAAGGTAATAGATATAAAGGACGAATTGGTTAGGCTATCCAAAGATAATCAATCCTTCTCAGGCCTATCCGAGGATATGGAAGGAAGTCTAAAGTTCATCATGAAGACTGAAGGAGTAAAAGGAGTAGAAGAGGTAGAGAAACTAGAAATTGATGAAAATATAAAAGAAGAGAAAGGATTTATATCTTGGCTCAAGAGAATATTTAAGAAATAGATTATAAAGGTACCCAAATTTAGGTACCTTTATTGTTCTACTATTACCTTATATGCTATATCAAAAAGAGATTTGCAATATAAACTATAAAATATTTCATATACTTTTATTACTTAATTTTATGTTTTTCAGGATAATTTCTATAAAATTTTAAAAGATATAAAGGCTTTGGGAAAGGATACTAGATTTTCCTTCCCAGGAAGCAATTACTTTGGCTCCCCATCAATTAAAATAGATAGCTTAACAATAGCTGGAAACTGAGTTAGGGTTATACCTAGCTCGGTTTTGTTTTACTAATCTATTCTAGGGTACAATAAATAGGATGGAGAAACCGGAGGGATGTTTATGGGGGGGTCTATAAGGGATAAAGCGATAAAATCTGTATGGACTATTATAATATTTGGTATAGTAAGTAAGATACTAGGGTTTATTAAGGAGATATTAATAGCATCGAAGATAGGTTGTTGCTTTAGAACTGATGCATATTTTATTGCTTTTACTGGGGGGGCTACTCTACTGGCAGAAATATTAGGGGGGGAAGGTATTAGTACTAGTATGGTTCCAGTGCTATTAAAAATCGAAACTAAGGAAGGAAAGGAAAAGAAGATAGGTTATGTAAACAATTTACTCCATATAATCATGCTGACTTCCTTGATATTGATGATATTAGGTTGGTTTTTATCTCCGATTATCATTAGAATAATGGCTAAAGGATTTAGAGGAGAAGAGTTTCATTTAGCTGTGAAGCTTATGAGGGTAGGTTTGCCTATTATATCTCTTATAATGATAAGATCTGTATTTGTAGCATATCTCCAGAGTAATCATGGGTTTAAAGCTGGGGGGGCTAAATCATGGGTTTATTATAATATAGTGTATATTATATATTTGGTATTATTCAATCAATATGGAACTTATGGATTGATGGTAGCAGGAATACTAGCATCCTTATCCCAGTTGTTTTCCGTAATACCTGCTTCCAAGAATATGGGTTATAGATATGAAAAGAAGTTGGATATTAAAGATGTATATTTAAAGGAAATGCTCATAGTTATGCTGCCTATACTACTAGCCTTATCTATAAATAGAATTAATATAATAGTAGATAAAACTGTAGCTTCTAGCTTGTCAGCAGGTAGTATATCTTGGTTGAACTATGCTAACGATATAATTCAGTTGGTATTAGGCATATTTGTTACTGCTATCGTTACGGTATTATTTCCTATAATATCCCAGGAATATCATGGGGAAGATGTGGAATCTTTAAAGAATACTATGAAAAGGGTATGGGCTGGATACTAAATATAATAGTGCCAGCGACCTTAATATTAGTTCTATTATCAGAACCTATAGTAAGGCTATTCTTCCAAAGAGGGGCCTTTGGTCCTGAAGCTACTCATATGACAGCTAAGGCCTTAACTTACTATGCACTAGGTCTAGGAAGTATGGCTTTTGTGCTCATACTTACAAAGATCCACTATGCTATGCATGATTCATTGACCCCTACTATACATGCAATTTTGGGGGGGTTATCATAAATATAATACTTAGTATAGTATTATCCGAGTATATGGGTACAGCTGGCATAGCTTTAGCCACCAGTATCTCCACAACATTAGTAACAATCCTGTTGATAACAGGATTAAATAATAAAATGAAAGTTATAGATATCCATAAAAATTGGAAAAGTTTAATAAAATTCATATTAAGAGCTATTATTATGGCTATAGCTGTGTGGGTAAGTTTTAATTTACTAGGGGGGGATAATTTTCTAGGATTAATAATTAGTATTGTATTAGGGATAGGAATATATGTGGGGGGGATGGATTAATAGCCCATCCATTACTCTTTTATTGTAATCTCATTAAGTATATTATATGTTCTTCTACTTCTGGAGAGAGGGTTCCCTTTCATTGAAATAGAGTCATTCTTATGATAAAATTATATCAAAGCATATAATACAGGAAGGGTGGGAGTTTAATGAAGAGAAGTTTTAGAATTGTTTCTTGTTTTCTTGTACTTGTTTTAACTATATCTTTAGGTGTAGGAGCCTTTGCTGAGGGGGGGCATTTACCTTCAGATGTAAAGGAAGGCAAGTGGTATACCGATGCAGTGGAATACGTTTTAACAAATAAATTAATGGAAAACGTATCCGAAGACAAATTTGATCCAAATGGTGAGCTTACTCGTGCCACGTTATATCAGTCTTTTTATAATAGTGAAAAAGGTTCTGGTACATTAGAGGAAGCACTAGATTGGTGCAAAGAAGTAGGTATCTATGATGGTGAAGAATTTAATGGAGAAGAAGCTGTTAGCCGTCTAGAAATGTTTGAAGCTTTATACAAGTATATGAAATATAAGGATATATCTACTTTAGGAGGAAGTCTCGAATATTATAGTGATGGAGAAAAGTTGCCTGAGACAGCTATACCAATTATGGAATATCTATTAGGGACAGGCATCGTCAAAGGTAAAGATGGAGTTTTAATCGATGCTGATGCTATAGCAAAGCGTTCAGAACTAGCTAGAATCCATTATGATTTACCTAAACTACTTACTGCTAGTACTTCTGGTGTTGTAACAGTTGTAGATAAGTATGGCAATATTACCCTGGATCTACGAGTTCAAAATTTATTAAATGCAGGATTTGAATTTGGGGATAATTTAATAGTAAAAATTGGTGAACATGAAATAGAAGCACCTTTTGTTACTGCTTATAGTGATGTAGACAATGGTAGTGAATTAGTACGTGGACCAAATGGTACAGGTATAAGAAATATAATTATAGCTATTAATATGGGCAACTTTGCTGAAACATATAAGGTAAAAGAAGGAGATAAAGTTAGCTTTGAATTAAAAGAAAAAGGTGGATATCTAACAGAATGGGAAATTCGTCAATTAGATCGGAGCAATAATCGTGAAGACTATGCTTCTGATGTAATATTTGCTAATTTCCGTAATGTAACTACTGGCAATATTGCTCCTGGTGTATACTATAGAAGCAGCAGTCCAGTCAATAATGAATTAGGCCGTGCTGCGTATGCAGATGCTTTAGCTAAAGAAGCAGGTATAAAAACTGTGGTAAATCTTGCAGATAGTAAAGAGGAATTGGAAAGCTATTTTGAGGAAGAAGATTTCAATTCTCCATATTATAAAAGTTTATACGAAGAAGGAAATGTTATTTTATTGGATATGGGAGTAGATTTCAAATCCGATGAATTTAAACAAAAACTTAAAACAGGATTAGAGTTTATGATTGAAAGGGATGGACCTTATCTTGTACATTGTACAGAAGGTAAGGACAGAGCTGGTTTTGTAGCTGGACTTCTAGAAGCACTAATGCTCTACTGTAGATGAAATCAAGGAAGACTATATGATTACCTATATGAATTATTATGGTGTAGAATATGGATCTGAACAATATGAGAAAATTGCTGAAAGTAATATACTACAGTCTCTACGAGATATTGCTGGATTAGAAAAAGGTGCCGATCTTACAGATGTGGATTTAGAAAAAGCTGCAGAAGAGTATCTATTAGATATAGGCCTAACAAAAGAACAAATAAAGACCCTTAAAGAGAAATTATCAACATCTTGTGGATCTGTTAGTATTTCATCTGTTGTAGCTGAAGTACAAACTTATGGACATTTAACATTAGAAATGTTAACTAGAGATATGTTAGATGCAGGTTTTAAATTTGGTGATGTTGTAACTATTCAAGTAGGGGATAATTTACTTGAAGCACCATTTGTTACCGAATATTCAGATGTAGATAGTGGAGAACTTCTAGTACGTGGGAGAAAAGATCCTTTAAAGAACGTTTCAGTTTGTATTAATTATGGAGATTTTTCAAAAACTTACAATGTAGGTGTCAATGATACTGTAACCATTACATTGAAAGATGCAGGTGCATATTTTGATGAATGGGACATGCGTCAATTAGAACGAACTAATAATCGAGAAGATTATAGTACTGATGCTGTATTTGCAAACTTCCGAAATGTAACAGCTGGCAATATTGCTCCTGGTATGTATTATAGAAGCAGTAGCCCAGTTAATAATGAATTAGGCCGTGCTGCGTATGCAGATGCTTTAGCTAAAGAAGCAGGTATAAAAACTGTGGTAAATCTTGCAGATAGTAAAGAGGAATTGGAAAGCTATTTTGAGGAAGAAGATTTCAATTCTCCATATTATAAAAGTTTATACGAAGAAGGAAATATCATTTTACTAGATATGGCAGTAGATTATACAGCTGAAGATTTTAAGTCAAAACTTAAAATAGGTGTTGAATTTATGTTGACAAATGAAGGTCCATATTTAGTTCATTGTAATGAAGGAAAGGACAGAGCAGGTTTTGTTGCAGCACTTTTTGAAGCTCTTACAGGTGCATCACTTGAGGAAATTAAAGATGACTACATGCTTTCCTATATGAATTATTATAATGTAGAACATGGTTCAGAAAAGTATGAAAAAAATAGCAGATGCTAATGTTTTTGCTATGTTCCGTACTATTGCTGGATTAGAAAAAGATGCAGATTTAAAAGAGGTTGACTTGGTTAAAGTTGCAGAAAATTATCTTAAAGAATGCGGTCTAACAGAAGAACAAATAAAGACCCTTAAAGAGAAATTATCAACGGATATAGTAGCTGTATCTCTTCTAAAAGTAGCTTAGTTTGATAAATATTTTGGTTATTATGTAAAAATGCCTTTAGGCTTTTGAGCCTAGAGGCATTTTTAGTTTGGCGTAGTTACCAACGAATTCAATAGCAACTTGCAAGTTTCACATTGTGAGGTGTGGGAGAGAGGAAGCAATAGGGAAATCGTGGCTTGACGAACAGGAACAGAGTATCATAAACACTATTCTACAAGACAAACTAATGAGTTTAATATACAATATCATTGATGACCTTGACACTGAGTTATTAATTCTAAAGTTTCTTCAAGCAGGAATAATGGATAAAGGTGAATTTCAGCTATCAAAAACAGGCACACCACAAGGAGGGAAATTATCCCCCCTTTTTAAAGTAACATCATGTTGAACGAACTTGACAAAAACCAGTTAGTGGCAAGGTTTATGTTTTAAAATAATATTGTAATATGCTTGACCTAGTCAACAACATATATTATATTTAAATCAAGGAGGTTTTTGCATGTCAAAAGTAACCTATGGAAGAGGTTATGTATATTCAATTAAATACCATAACAGAGATATAAATGCTAGTATTAATATATTAAACCAAGGATTAAAGGATTTAGAGTTAGTGGTGTAAACATAAAGATATAGGGTGGGCTCTATGCACACCCATTAAATAAAATAGGGTAGGGACTATCCGAATTTACGCCTGTGAAAAAGCAGAGAACCAAAAGCTATGCTTTTGTGTGAATCGCTTTGCTTCTTTACCTAGATAGTAGGTTACGAAGTCAATGAAACAGAAAATTCTAGTAGTGATGCTAGAAGCCTGTCACTTTAGTGATGGGAGGTTCACTTATGCATAAGAATAGTATTAAGGGGGGGAGGGATAATATGGGTATATTAAACAGATTTAAGGAGATCATGTCCAGCAATATCAATGCATTACTAGATAAAGCTGAGGATCCAGAGAAGATGATAGATCAGATTTAAGAAATCTAAACAGCGATTTAGGTAAGGTGAAGGCTGAGACTGCCTCTATCATGGCAGAAGAACAAAGAGCTAAAAGGGAACTAGGGGAATGTCGAGAGGATATAAGTAAATGGAGAACTATGCTATAAAAGCCTTAGAAGCAGGAAATGAAGGTGATGCTAGGAAGTTCTTAGAAAGAAAGGCTGATTTGATGGACAAGGAAAAGGGACTAGAAGAGGCCTACAACTTAGCCAAATCCAATTCAGAAAATATGAGACAGATGCACGACAAGCTGATTTCAGACATTAATGAACTAGAGTCACGAAGATCCATGTTAAAAGGGAAAATGTCAGTAGCTAAAACCCAAGAAAGGATCAATAAGATGGGTTCCTCAGTAGTAGATGCTAACCGATCCATATCCGCCTTTGATAGGATGGAAGACAAGGTGAATAGAGCTTTAGACGAGGCCAATGCAATGGCTGAGTTAAATAGAGGTCCTAAAGATGATATAAAGGATTTAGCTGCCAAATACGATAGTAAAGATTCGGATATAGAAGATGAACTAGCTGCACTTAAGGAAAAATGAAGAATAAGGAGTAGTCCTAATATTAAGGGCTGTAGCTACGGCTACAGCTTTAATATTAACTGGTGTTGGTTTCTTTTTGGAGGTGATAAATTTGGTAATACACTACAAATGTCCTAATTGTGGTGCAGATATGGCCTTTAATGCTGAAACAGGGAAGCTTTCCTGCCATAGTTGTGGTAGGGAAGACGATATAGAAAACTTTCCTGACGAGTTTATTAAGGCCCATTTTCTGAAGATGAAGCTAAGGAATACCATTGTAAAAACTGTGGTGCAGTATTAATTACGGAAGCTGAGACTACAGCCACCACCTGTAGTTTCTGTGGGGGGGCAGGGGGGGTGGTTTTAGCTGATAGATTGTCAGGAAAGATGGCTCCTTCAAAGGTAATTCCCTTTGCTATAAGTAAGGAAGAGGCCATGAAGGCCTTTAAGAAATGGTGCCGAAATGGTAGGCTCACCCCAAAAGGTTTTATGACTGCTGATAGAATAAAAAACATTACAGGTATTTATGTACCTTTTGGTTATATGATTTAAACTCTAGGGTGCAGGTAAATGCTATTTGTACCAAGGTTCGGACATATACTAGAGGTGATTATATATATACGGAAACTAGATACTATGATGTATATCGGGACATAAATTTGGATTATCTAAAAGTTCCAGTAGATGCATCAGAAAAGATGAATGATGAGCTTATGGATAAATTAGAACCTTATAACTATCAGGAATTAAAGGATTTTAAAACACCTTATCTAGCTGGGTATATAGCAGAAAAATACAATTACGATGAAAAGAGCTATTGCCTCGGGCTAAAGCTAAAATAGAAAACTATATAAATGCCTATATAAATTCTACTATTACTGGATACTCCTCTGTTAACTATAAGGATAAGCGGATTGATACTATAAATACCCATGCCTACTACACCCTTCTCCCTGTTTGGATGGTGTACTATGACTACGACAAATCGGAACACACCTTTGCTATGAATGGTCAGACAGGGAAAGTAGTAGGCAAACCTCCTATTAGTTTTGGAAAAGTTGTAGCTTGGTTTGGGGGAATAGCTGGGGCTACCTTTGTTGCACTTAAGATAATCGCTTTGTTAATGGGAGGTGGTCTGTTGTGATAAGAAGTTTTAAAGGTTATGGATTTATCATATTGTTTATCATATTATTAACTTTTAGCAGTTCCATAGTATTAGCCGATACTTATACAAAACAGCGGATATATGATTTCGCTAATCTATTGACTTCAGAGGAGATAGAAAGATTAGAGTCTATGGCTCAAAAGTATAGCACTAGAAGGGATACGGATTTTGTCATTTTGACCACTGACCATACTGAAGGAAAAGATATAGTAGAGTATATGGAAGACTTTTATGATGATAAAGCTCTAGGCTATGACAAACCTCATGGCAATACGGCTATACTGACTATCGATATGAATAATCGAGATGTTTATTTGGCAGGTTTCTATAAAGGGGGGGAAGAATACCTAGACGATTATAGACTGGATCTGATTCGAGATAAGATAACCCCAGATTTATCCAATGGGGATTTCTATAAGGCATTTAGAAAATTCATCAAGACCTCTTATAAATATATGGGAATCAGGCCAGGAGTAGATCCAGACAATATATTGTTTAAATTAGGTTTTCAAATAACCACATCCCTTATAGTGGCTGGAATAGTAGTAGGCTCTATGGCCTACAATACTGGTGGTAGGGTAACAGTTTATGATGGAACATATAGAGATTTTAGTAATTCTAGAATACTAAATAGAAGGGATACTTATTTAAGAACCTCTGTTACTAAACATAAAAAAACCTTCTAATAAGAATAGAAGTGGTGGCAGCGGTGGTAGTGGCATTAGTCGAGGTGGAGGAATGACTAGAGGTGGTCATTCCCATAGCGGTAGTAGGGGGGGTAAATTTTAGATTAAATACTTAGGAAAGGGTTGATTATATGATATTTAAAGGACAGTTTGCTAATGTAGTAGAATGGGAAGAGTTTAGGGATGATATGATATTTTGGAAATGGTCTAATAGGGAGATAAAAAAAAGGAAGTAGATTAATTATTCGCCCGGGACAGGATGCTATATTTTTGTATAATGGTAAAATAGAAGGTATATTTAAAGATGAAGGAGATTACGATATAGAATCGGAAATTATTCCCTTTTTATCCACATTGAAAGGATTTAAATTTGGTTTTAATACAAGTATGAGAGCAGAAGTACTATTTGTAAACACTAAGGAATTTACAGTAAAATGGGGGGGTACCAAAAATGCCATAAACATACCTACTCCTCAATTACCAGGAGGACTTCCCATTCGTGCCAATGGTACTTTTAATTTTAAAGTCAATGATTATATAGCTCTAATCGATAAGATAGCTGGAGTAAAGGATTATTATTTAGTAGAAGATGTGAAATTGAGAATTACCTCCATACTAGATCAACTATTGATGAAATGGATTAGCAAGGAAGGTAAGGATATGTTCAATCTTCAAGCCAATGCTTTTGAAATAGCCAAAGGTATTAAAGAAGATTTAGATATGGAGATATTAGATAGTGGTATGACCATTACAGGTTTTAATATTATAAGTTTTAACTATCCAGAGGAAATCCAAAAGATGATCAACAAGGTAGCTTCACACAATATGGTGGGAGACTTAGGCAAATACCAACAGGTTTCCATGACCGATGGTATATCCTCAGGGAAAGTAAAAGGTGGAGGAACTGCTTCCGATATGGCAGGCATGATGATGGGTATGAATGTAGCCAAAGAGATGATAAAAAAAATATGGAAGAAGGCAAATCTCAAGGCAGTAAAACCAAACCAAATTTCTGTCCTAATTGTGGCCAGAAGACTGGGGGGGAAGGGAATTTCTGTTCTAACTGTGGTCAAAATTAGTATAAATATATTTATTACAAAAAGCACATATCTCAGTAGAGTTTCAAAACTCTACTGAGATACGTGCTTTACTCCTATGGTTTGGTCAACCTCTTTAGTACATACGATGCGGTTGTTTGCATTAAATAGATCAGTACTTGTAATTTCATGCTATCACCTCCGTGATAACAGAATTACATTTCCTGTCTATTTTGTAATTTGATTATAACACATATTTTATAAAATGTCAAGCATTTTTTTAAAAAAAATTGACCTTTTA
>JMBX01000104.1_pt1 | contig 22015 bp, 40 predicted proteins | sample 616521 | NCBI WGS metagenome assembly JMBX01 (sample SAMN02727906, study PRJNA239997) | anaerobic digester metagenome | biome: anaerobic digester; isolation source: mesophilic anaerobic digester inoculated with municipal waste water sludge... | place: Germany: Bielefeld University, CeBiTec ...
TTAATAGAAAAGGAAATAAACCATGGGAATTGGTTTTGTAATTGACCCTTCATAAGAATATTTACCCATTAGAAGTTTTAAAAAGTTGTTTTACCATAACCATTTCTTCCTATGAACCCTAATTTCCAATCTGTATCTAATTGTAAATCTAAATCGTTGAAAATAGGTTCTAGGCTTCCTGGGTATTCAAAAGTTAAATTGCGAATATCTATTAATGCCATATATAATTCTCCCTTCATAATTTGAATTTTAGCGAGAATCTTATTTAAAATAAATTAGAGAGCAAAACATCTCAACTAAGAATAATATAACATTCTAAATATCTTTTAAATAAATATATTGAAAGAGATTCCTCGCTAAAATGTGCACAACAAAATAAGCTATTGCTTAAAGCAATAAAAAAAGTTGTGCTTATTTAATTCGTTATTTAGCAAGAAATATATCCATGTGTACACCCCCTTCCATATTGTTAGTTAGATTATAGCATATACTTCTTTTATTTTCTATAAGTAATATAATAATTATGAGATAATTCCTCTTCTAAACGCGACTATCAAAACTTATTTAATACCAAATACATTACTGCAGCAAATTTAAATTTCATGTCAATATATAAGTAGATACTTCATTTAATTAGGCTAAAATCAGTATTAAAAGAATCCACATCAGGTGGTGGATTTACAGCTACAATAGAATTTCCTTTCAGGAGTTCTCTATGATTATATATCTATAATAACTCTCCATTTTCATTATAAAACGAGTCACAAAATCTCATCTTACCTGTTACTTCCCTATTTGTATCTAAAAATTTAATTTTAAAGTAGAGATTCTCGGGATGATTATCAGATAATATAATCCCATATTTTGATGCAGATTCAAACCAAATTGGCTATAACAATCTCCCCCCCAGTAAGGGCAACCCATTTAAAACTATTGTCTCTAGCTTTTTTTCAATCCATTATTTATAAGTTTTTTTCCCAACTCCTTTATACTGATGTAAAGGTTGAACTGCCGATGGTCCTAGGGCTAGACCTTCATTTTCACCAATTAAAAATCTTGATAATAAAATATATCCTATTATTTCATCGTTAATAATTGCAACTAAACATAGTTCAGGAATAAATCCAGAATCTTTCCTTACTCTATCAACAAATTCCCACTCATTAAAATATTCATCCTTACCATACATGTAAAAGCTTCCTTTATAATATGCTTTATTTCTTCTATGTCATTATCTACTGCCTCTTTTATAATTATGTTTTACATATTATTTCCCCCCTTCTATAAGTTTAGGAATCCCTAGGCTCCCATCTTGTTAACAGCCAAGAAAAGAGCAATGTTTGAACAATTATTTCTGGTAAACCAATGATATTTTCCAAGATTACTTGAAAAAAAGAACCTTCAACTGTTTTATGGATGAAATTAGGAATAAAAACCAATGAACCAAGCACTGTTAAGCCAAATAGTATTATAAATAATTGCAGCCACCCTTGTTTACTATTGATAATAAAATCATAAAATGGATAAATCATTATTGATAAGACAATTCCACGTAATATCTGAATAAACATAGAATACACTACAAGGGGGGGATGGTCCATTGGCCGAAAAAGCTGGAAGTCTTCTTGAATTTTAAATGCATTTTCATAATCCTGTAGTTGAAAGAAAATCACTCCTATAACAGTATAGGTTATGACATGAAGTAGTATAAATCGAAAGAAGTAATCCCTGCGCCTTTTAATCATAGTAATCCACCAACCTTACAATTTTATGTTCCCAACAAAGAAATAACCTTATAAAAAGTATAATTTGAACTGCCGATGCCGTAAGTACCATAAAATGTTCCATTAAAGTGGTTTCTGTATAAATTAAACCTTCTATTGAACCAGGCAATGGCTCTAAAGATCCTAAAACTCCAAGGCCCCCATAGTGCTCCAAAAAGAACTAAGCTTCCATAATTTCCTTTAACAATAGTCTCCTGAAATGGAAGAAGAATTATAGCTAAAACAGCTCCACGCAACCCTTGAGCAAATAATACTGTAAAACTTAAAGGCCTATAAGGCTTGTAAAATTCCAAAGCCATTTTATTTGAAGTTGGTAACCTATCTTGTACAAGTAAAATAGGATCCCTATTATGCTATAAGTAATTACATGAATAAGTAAAAATCTTCCAATATAACCCCCCCATGTTTTCTTATTTGCAATCTTTTGCATAATTTACCTCCATTTTAACCAATACACACAATATTTTCATATATAGACTCAGTCATAAGTTCTTTATCCATAAATCTAAATCACTCCCTAAAGTCTATATTATTTAAGCCATGTATAATAATATCCCTTGCTATTGGTGCTGCACCTTGGCCCCCCCCGTTGTTCCCGATTCTTCTAAAATAACTGCCACTGCTATTTTAGGCTCCATTGCAGGAGCAAATCCTACAAACCAACTATGGGTATTTCCAGAGGGATTTTCTGCTGTTCCAGTTTTTCCAGCAACCTTCACATTTTTTTTATCCTTCCATTGGTTCCAGTTCCTGATTGTACTACTTCCATCATCATTTCCTTTACTTCATTTGTTAACGCGCTACTGCCTACTGTAGATAAGACTTCTGTTTTGTTAGTCCTTAAAATCTTGCCATCTTTATTTACTATTTCCTTTACTAATATGGGTTTTACCATCACTCCATCATTGGCAATAGATGAAGCTACCATTGCCATATTTAATGGTGTCACTAAAGTTTTACCTTGCCCTATACCTGAAGCAGCTAAATCGGTTTTGCCTATATTTCCCTTATAGCTAAATTGAGATATCTTCGTAGGTAAGTCAAAGGAGATTTTATTGTTAAACATGAATTTTTCTGCTGTGTTCCCTAGTTTTTCTTTTCCAATTATTAAAGATTTTTCTGCAAAATAGGTGTTACAGGATTTTACAAAGGCTTTTTTTTAAATCTACTTCTCCATGAGCCTTGCTGTTGTAATCTTTAAATATATATCCATCTATCTTTATTGTTCCGCTGCAACTATAATGTTTTCAAGTTCCGGCGTTTCTAAAGCAGCTACTGTAGTGATTATCTTAAATACTGAGCCTGGTGTATACAGTCCTTGAGTTGCCCTATTTAGCAAGGGGGGGCTATTTGGGTCCTCACTTATGGATTTCCAATTTTCCCTTAAATTTGAAGTGTCAAAATCTGGAAGACTAACCATAGCATATATTTCACCTGTCCTTGGGTTCATGGCTACTATGGCACCTTTTCTTCCCTTTAACAATCCCCTAGCCTTTTCCTGTAAGCTATGGTCTATTGTTAATCTTAAGTCATTTCCAACGGAACTAGGTAAAACTAAATTTTTATTTCATTTATTGCTGCATTTTCATTTATATTCAATAGGGCATTGTTGTATGCTAATTCTAATCCTGCTTTACCATATTCCCTATAACTATATCCAATTATATGACTATATAGATTCCCATATTTATAATATCTAGTTGAAGATTTATCATTTTTTTCACTATATACAAGAACTCTGCCATTCCTGTCTAATATGGAGCCCCCCCTAAGGACATTTTCTTCATTTAACCAAAGTCTTTTATTATAAGAGTTGTTTTTTTACTGCTTCTGCCTTAAATACTTGAAAATAACTTAAATATCCTATTAATATGGTGAAGAGCATACAAAATCCTGTTAGTACAATTATTATCCTATTTTTTTTCTTTATTCATCTTCTTCCACCTTCCAATATAAGTCCTCTGAGGCAACTTGGAGAATTCCTAAGGCAATAAAACTTGATAATATGGAACTTCCTCCATAGGCCATAAATGGTAGTGTAATACCTGTTAAAGGAATTACTTTAAGGACTCCACCTAGAATTATAAAGGATTGAATTCCAAATAATATACTAATCCCTAAAGCTAAAATCCTAAAGAATTTATTTTCTTGACCTATACTTATTTTAAATCCTCTATATACTAAGATCATAAATAACATTATTATCCCTATTCCTGTAAAGACTCCTAGTTCTTCACATATGGCTGCAAAAATAAAATCATTATATGCTAGGGGGGGTATAAAATAAGGATGCCCTAGTCCTAAGCCTTTTCCAAAAAAATCCGCCTTCAGCTATGGCAAATAAAGATTGAGTTATTTGATAGCCTTTATTGTCTATGAATTCCCAGGGATTTATCCATGTTTGTATTCTAATCCTTACATGGCTAAATGCAAAATATCCTATTATGGAGCTAATTAAAAATAATCCGATATTTAATAAGATTAATTTTCTATCTTCTTCATATATAAATTGTAAAGCTAAAAATATTCCATAAAATATAACTGCCATTCCTAAATCCCTTTGTAAAAATAATAGCCCAATAAAAGAATATACTATTGCCAACAAGTAGTAGGATGAATATTTTATTTCTTTAAATTTTTCCCTATTGGAATAATATACACTTAGGATAAATATAAGCAATATTTTAATAATTTCAGCAGGCTGAAAGCTGATACCTCCTATTTTTATCCAGTTTATAGCTCCATAGGTCCGTTTACCTAGAAGAAAGGTCATAAAAAAACAATACATAGGATATACCTATATATAGATAAATAAATCTATCCCAAATTCTTATGTATTTTAAAATAAAGTAAGTGGCATAAAACACTACTATTCCTAAAGATATCCATATTAATTGTCGTATTCCTGCCTCAGGGTCAATCCTGTATATCATAATTATTCCTATGGACATTAACATAGTAGCTATTAAAAATATATAATTATCACCTAGAGATATCTTTAACAAGATATAATTAGATAAATATATGATTATTATAAGGCTGCCCCTGTAGCTAAGGTATATCTATCTAAATTATCTTTTGATATACAAATAATAATAGAAGGGCTAATATTTCGTATAAAAATAATAGTCTTCTAGGAGTTTTTCCACTAATTGTTTTATTAAGCATAGTTTTTCACCTAATCTCTATTTACAAATAAAAATTCAATATTGCCAACTTTTATCATATCGCCATTTATTAATTTTACTACATCTTGAATTTTTTTCTCCATTTAAATAAGTACCATTAGCACTATTTAAATCTTCTAAATAGTATTCTTTTTCATCTTCTGCTATTTGAAAATGATACTTTGATATAAAGGGATCCTTAATTACAATGTCATTGTCTCCCCCCCGTCTTCCTAAGGTTAAATTTTCTTCTATAGAATAGTATTCCTCTATTTTATATGGTAATGAATCCTTTCGATTTATTAGTTTTAAGTAAGTGTCGTCTTCCATGGCTATAGAACCCATACCTTTTATATCAAGATAAATTAGCCTTATAATACTAAATATAAACATGTAAATGATTATTATAAATATATATTTAAATAATAAAGATAAAATATTAAACATATTTCAACCTCCTATACTTACAAATATTATCATAAAATAAGGTTAAAGGGAATTATTTTAATATCTACTATTTAATTTATTAACTAAATCTGATATTATAGTTGTATGGTTAATATGGAGGTGGATTTTATGAAAAAAATTAACTCGCTCACGAAATAATAAGATGATTGCTGGTGTGTGTGGTGGTATAGGCGATTTTTTTGGTGTAGATCCTAATTTAATTAGAATATTATTTGTTATCCTTGGTTCTTTTTCATCCACTACTTCTTTTATTGTTGTTTATATTGTTTGTGCCATAGTAATTCCTGAAGACGATGGTGTAATATATCAAGATGATGAAATTATAATACTAAAGATAATTCTATTATTATTTATGGGAATTGGTTTAATCCTATTAGGTACAGTATTGTTGGCTAAAATGTTTTTGCTATTATTGATATTAGAATAATTCCTAGTATAAAAATGGCTGTTAGTAAGATATTAAATCTATGGCCAGCTTTATTAATAGTATTGGGCGTATACATACTTATTAATCAAAAAAATAATAATTAATGTAAAAGTCTTGGTTAAACCGAGACTTTTATTATGATATAATGATAGTATTTAGAAAGTGTGAGGTTAATATGAAGATTAATTTTAATTATAATAAACAAAAAAAATAGAATACGTTTCTGGTCATATATTTAAAGGCGCAAATTACAGATGTTCTTATATGAGATATAATTCTTTATATCGAAATCCTGCTCCTGGAACAGAAACAGTAGAGTTATATAATTATCAACCTAAGGGTGAAATTAAGGCTTCTTCCTTAATTTTACATGGATTAGGCAGTAGAAATATAAAATTTCTATTATGGTTAGGCCCCCCCATCTGGCTTCTGCTGGTGTCAATACGAGTATTTTAATACTTCCTGGGAACTATACTAGAGTTGAAAATAACTCTGTTAGTGGTAGATCTTTTTTTTATATCCTGATTTAAATGTTCTATATCAATTTTGGGAACATGCTGTAGTTGATACTTTAAGTACCATTGACCTTTTACAGGATATTGGGCTATGGAAGGAAAACAACTTATTAATGGGTTATTGTTTAGGTGGAATGATTTCTACTATTATTTCATCTTTAGATAAAAGAATTGCCCATACATTGTTTATGACTACTGGTGGACATATACCGAAGATACTCCATGAATCCCCTGCTTCTGCCTTTGTGCGGCGACTATTTAAAAGTGGAAATTATTCTGCTTTTAATTTAGATAATAAAAACAAACTGTATGAAATATATAATAAACAGTTTCCTCTAGTTAAAGAGATGGCTTTAGAGGACTTAATTCAAAATAATGATATACATCCCCCCCTTTTTAAAATAGATCCTATTGCTTACGCCCATTTTCTAGATATGACAAAAATTACCTTTGTAGATGCTTATTTTGATAGTACTTTGCCTCTTATGTCTAGAAAAGCATTATATGAGGAAATGGCTGGAGCTAAGAGAAGACTACTTCCTATATCCCATGTAAGTTGGCTGCCTTTTAGTTATTTTATTGCTAAATACATGCTCCACAAAGTGAGTATTACAGATAAAGAATCTAGAAAAGCATTGCTTAAAAAGGAAAAAAAATCGAAAATCCTTTACAAAAATAATGAGGATGGTTTAATATGGAAAAGTTAAGAAACAAAATTAAAAAGTCTTCTTTTATTGTAAATAAATTATATCTATTTTGCTACTTATATTTTTTAATTAGTGATGCTACTTTAGGATTTGTCTATTTATATTATCCATATTTATATATATTTGGAAGACACTGACTTCAAAGGTGCCTATGTCTGTTTCTGAAGATATTAAAGTGGAAACCTATATCTATAAAGAGACAGAAAAAAAAGGATTTAAAGATAGATATTTATTATCCAAATACTCCCCTTCCTAAAAATGGATATCCTTTAGTTTATTTTTGCCATGGCGGTGGTTGGATTTCTGGTTTTAGAAATCAACCTAATAATGTTTCTTGGTGTAAATATTTAGCATCTAAGGGATTTATAGTATCTAGCATAGATTATCGATATGGATATAAAAACGATATGGAGGATCTTTTAAGGGATTATTCCGATGGATTAGAATATATTAGGTCAAAGGGAAAGGAATTAAATATTAATATAGATGATATAGTATTAATGGGTTTGTCTGCAGGTGGTCATTTAGCTTTGCTTTATTCTTCTTATAGTACTTTTGTTGACAATAAGGAGAATATGAAGGGAATTAGATCTTTAGTTGCATACTATTCCCCCCCTTCTAATCTAAAGGATATATTTATGGATGATAATAAATCTATATTTGCTAAATTTGGTGCTGCTAAAACATTAAAGGGAAAACCAAGTGAAATAGAAGATGTATATGATTATTATTCTCCTATAAATTGGCTTAGTGAAAAAATGATTCCTACTCTAGTAGTCCATGGAAAATGGATAATACTGTGCCTTTTAAATCATCAATAAATCTAGTTAAAAAAAACTAAAAAAAACTATAATGTGCCCTGTGAATTTTTAGTTCATAAAAAGGCAGACCACTCCTTTGATACTAGACTGAAGGATTATAATACTATTAATATACTGGAAAAAAACTGTACGATTTATTAGGAAATCTACTAAGGTGGGAAATTAAAATGAAAATAACAAAAATTGAAGCTCAAAAAAGAAAAGATAGGGTTAATATATATATTGATGATAAATTTGCCTTTGGATTAGATGATTTTTTTTAAGGTATAAATATGATCTTAAAAGTGGCAAAGAAGTATCCCAAGAATTTATAGATGATGTTTTAGAAGCTGAAGAATTAAATAAGGTGATAAATTATACTTTAAGGTTTCTATCTTATCGGCAAAGAACAGAAAAGGAAGTCTATAATAAGCTAAGGGAAAAGGGATATAATGAAAAGCATATACTAGAAGCTATGGAATATTGTAAAGATAAAAATTATATTAATGATAGGGATTTTGCCGAAGTATTTGTTCGAGATAAGGTAAATTTAAATAAATATGGTTCTCAGAGAATTAGATATGAGTTAATCTCAAAGGGTGTAGCTAAGGAAGTTATTGATGATGTCCTCCTTCCCAGTAGTTATGATGAATTAGAAACTGCCATGGAATTAGCTTTAAAAAGACTTCCAAGGTATAAAAATGATGATAGACCTGCTATTTATAGAAAATTAGGTGGTTTTCTTCAGAGAAAAGGCTATCCCTATGATATAGTTAAAAAAAAGTGCTAAATAAGGTGTTAGATTAGGTGATGAGATGTTTTATGTTTATATATTAGAATGTGCAGATAATACTTTATATACTGGATATACTGTGGATTTAGATAAAAGAATCCATACTCATAATGAGGGTTTGGGAGCAAAGTATACTAGAGGTCGATTACCTGTAAAGTTAGTTTATTTTGAAAAAAAACTAATAGTAAAGGCGAGGCTTTAAAGCGAGAACATTTTATAAAAAGTTTGACTAGAAGACAAAAAAAATAAAGCTGATTAAGGAGAATCCTATACTTTGAAAAAAATAAGCTTAAGAGCTAAACTTAAGCTTGTTTTTCTTCTGTTTTATCTTTTCCCTTTTTTTTGTCTTTTTTTCCTTATTATATACTCCTAGGATTAAGGCAAAAAAATAATCCTATCACTCCGCTTCCTGTGCTTACGAGAAAAGAGACTAAATTTCCTATACCTTCACTTTGAAATGAATCTTTCTCTATAGTAAGTAAACTATAAAACCCAAATAAGATTAAAATCAATCCTGGCAAATACTTTGCCCATTTATATTTTCTAAAGAACCTGTGGACTATATAGATAATTACCATTATGCCTAAAGAAATATAAGCTAATAATTTAGTATATTCTAAGTGCTGTGTTAGTTCTTCCATGCCTTAAATCTCCTTTTTATATAAGTTTACCTTATTCTTCCAGAATTGGTGTGCCTCTTTTCATTACTTCATTTTGCCATATATTAGGATATCTTCCTGTAGCCCATTCAGACATGATAATGGACGTATTATTAGGTAATTCTATCTTTCTAATTGGATTTCTGTCTATTAATTCACCATTGATAATTGGAAAAACTAATAGATTTGAATGTGTTACCACTACTATTAATTCTTCATTTGGTGAAGAAAATACATCTATTGCTTCTGGTATCTCTGCCTTTAGTTTATTCCAAGGAACTGAAAGTTTGTCATAGCTAACCATTTCCTTAGGTGGAATAGCTTTAATAGCAAAGTCTTTATATAACTCTTCTTCATTTTGTTTATAATTAACTCTTCCCTTAAGTATCCAATACCCATTTTTCCTATCTAATCCCATATTCCCTTCATTTAATGTGGCACTTTCATCTAAGGATAGAATATTTTCTGCCCCCCCTTCATTAAAGATTTCTTTTCCGTTCTTTCCCTATAATATCCGATAGTTTTATAGGTTTTTCATCTTCTAAATTATCCATAGCATATACTTCTAGGGACTTTTTATTATTTTTATCTACTTCTATTTTTTTTCTACAGATATATAGTCATTGCCTACAAATAATATATGTTTTAATATTGAAGGAAAACTAAATTTAGATGTCTTCTCACCTATGGAACTCATAATGGAGAATTCTTCCTCCTCATTTGTATTTTCTTTTTCTAAGACAAATTGAGGTATGGCTTTTATTTCATCTTTAATATCCTTTTTTTGTCATTTCCCGATCTACATGAACTAGCCAAAACCCATTTTTCCTTGGTACTAAAAGATTATCTAGTTCATATACGCTTATTATATTTCTATCTTGTGAATTTATCCAAATAGTCTTATACTCCCAGTTTGAAACTTCATGTTCTTCATCATAGGTAGGAATTTTAATTCCTAGTAATAGCCCTGTTTCAAGCTTTTCGCTTTCAATGGTTTCAAAGGTTCTTATCATGGATTTCTCTACATTAATATATCTATTGATTTCTTCTATACTTACATCATCTACAATTTTCTCCATAATATAAAAATTATCATCTAAATTAACAAGTATCTTATCCTCTTGAACCCTTATAAATTCATAAAAATATTGATTATCTTTAAAATAGTTATTATCTGAATTTCATCTTCGTTTATATTTAAATTTCTAGGAGATATTTTATATTTATATAATAAATAATCATAGGTATTTACATTTTTCAGTTTAAATGATGGCTCTGTTGCATAATCTTCACCTATTATTACTGCATCTTTATGAAAAAGACCTAACTGGCCTATGTAAATATCTTTCTCTAAATTATTTTTATCTTCTTCTAGATTTATTTTTTTTCCTTTATTTCCCATTTGCCTTCAATAGGAGGTTTGTTGTTTTTGGGAGCATTTACCCTTTCTTTTATATTAGCATCACTTATATTACAAGCTGATAAAATAATGCTATAAATAATAAGGGTATTAATAAATATTTTTTCTTCATATATTGACTTCCTCCTTTATAGGTAGGATAGCTCTAACTATAGTTCCTTCATTTACTTTGATTCTATCTCTAATTCCCCCCCATCGTGGAGCTTCATTATTTCATCACAAATGGATAGACCTATTCCACTGTTAGCATTTTTATTTTTACCTCTATAAAATTTTTCCTTTACATTTGGCAAGTCTTCTTCTGGAATACCTATGCCATTATCCTTTACTGATAATATTATATTCTTATCTTCTTTGTAAGCAGATAAGAATACTTCCCCACCTTCAGGGGGGGTGAATTTTAGAGAGTTATCTAATAAATTAATAAGTACTTGTTTTATTCTGTTTTCATCTGCTAATATAGTTTGGATTTCATCGCTTATATTAAGAATAAATTTGATATTATTACTCTTTGCCCTTGGTGAATATTGGGTAGCTATCATATTTAATGTGTCTCTAAGATTAAATGCTTCTTTTTCTAAAGTAATTCTTCCTGATATAAATCTTGAAAAATCCAATAAATCCTCTACCATTTGCGCTAAACGGTCACTTTCTGTTTCAATAATATTTAAACCATCTATTAGTAATTCATCATCTCTAAATTCCTCAGACTTTAAGGTTATGGCCCAACCTTTTATAGAGGTTAAGGGTGTTCTTAGCTCATGGGATATAGATGAAATAAAATCATTTTTTTATCTGTTCTCTTTTTAATATCTCTTCTGCCATATAATTTAATGTGTTGGATAATCTACCTATTTCATCATCTAGTTTTATATTGCTTCTTACCTTGTATTGTCCGTCTGCTAACTTTTCTGCAACTCCAGTTACCTCTACGAGGGGTTTTACTATAGAATTGGCTAATAGTATACTTACTAAGCCTGAAATAATAATTACAATTAATCCAACGATAATCAGCAGCATGGTAATCCTATTGATTACTTTATTGGTTTCTTCTAAGGAAGATATAAATCTAATAATCCCTATGGTTTCATCATGACTTTTAAGGGTAGTGATACAGCCATTACTGGATTGTTGTCATAGGGTACATTGCCTATCCATACTCCCTTTTCCATATTTTTTTGCCTTTAAAACATCTGCTGTTTCTATAGGCTCAGTATAGTTTACTCCTAGGGAGTCCATTAATAAATCCCCCCTCTAATGATATAATTTGAACCTGGGCGTTGGTATAGCGCCAAAATAGGTCTATATCATCTATGACGATATCCCTAATATCAAAGGAAGCAAAATATCTAGAGTAAAAATCAGTAGAATATTCAATTTGGCTAGTTAATATATCTTCTATGTTTTTATAATAATATTGTCTAATGGCATTTGAAAGAACTACTTCTAATATCAATACTGTTATGACAATTACTAGCATAAAATTCTTTACTAATCTTGTCTTTATGCTTCTTTTCATCTTATTCTCCTAATCTTTTTTTCTCCATCTATAACCCATTCCCCCCATATGGTTTCTATATAAAAAGGATTACTAGGGTCTTCTTCTATTTTAGATCTTAACCTTCTAATATTTACATCTACTATCTTTGAATCGCCTACAAAATCATAACCCCCCCATATGGTATTTAAAATCTCGTCTCTTTTAAAGGCTCTTCCTGGATTTTCCATAAATAATTTAGCTATTGAAAATTCTGTTGGAGTCAAGTCCATTTCCACTCCATCTTTGAAAAATCTTCTAGAATATTTATCTATTTTAAATGGACCATATTCTAATACTGAATCTTTAGGCTCTTCTATATTTTCCATCCTCCTTGCTAAGGATTTAACCCTAAGGACTAATTCCATAGGGTTAAGGTTTTGTCATATAGTCATCGGTTCCATATTCTAGTCCCATTATTTTATCTATATCTTGACTTTTAGCCGTTAACATTATAATACCTAAATTGGGAAATTCTTCTCTTAGGATTTTACAAACTTCAAAACCATCTATGCCTGGAAGCATAATATCTAAAACTACAATATCAATATCTTCTTTTCTAGCAAGCTCTACACCTTTTTCCCCCAGTATCTGCTTCTATTACATCAAAACCTGCCCTTTCAAGATTGATTTTTACAAATTTTCTAATGGAATCTTCATCTTCCACTATTAAAATTTTATTGCTCACATTCTCACATCCTATTAATAATTTTCGTCTATAACTCCAAAAGCGTACCCTTGTGAAATTAGATAATCTAATATTTCCCTTAAAGCTTTTACTGTTGTTTCTTTTGCATCTGTATCATGCATTAAGATTACTAGATTTTTTCTTGTTTCTTGTGGTTTCCTTTAATCTATTTATTAATTGTCTTTTACTCATATTTAACCCTTCTGCATCTCCATTTAATGCATTCCAGTCAATATATTGGTATCCTGCATCTGTTACAGCTTTTTTTCATAGGTGCCTTATGTTTTCCAAAGGAGCCACCTGGAAATCTCATTATTTTAGAATCAAATTCTTCTCCTAGTATATCCTTTAAAACCCTATCTGCTTTTTCTAAATCCTTTAAAAAAATTTGTAGAATTCTTATATATATATCCATAATTATGGGAATAAGAATGATTACCTATTTTGTGGCCTTCTTCATAGGTTCTCTTTAATATTTCTGGATATTTTTCTGCCATATTTCCTACTACAAAAAAAATGTAGCTTTAATATCATATTCTGATAATATATCTAGTATTTCAGGAGTTACTTTTTCTGATGGTCCATCATCAAAAGTTAAATATGCTATCTTGCCATTGGCCTTTTTTTTCTGCTAATTTTCTTTCTTCTTCTAATTTTAATTGTTCTTCTCTTTTTCTTTTTTTTCTTCTTGAATTATTTTACGTGCCTCTTCTTCTTCAATTAATTTTATTTCTTCTGATACTGCAGCGCTAATTAGACTTTTTCCTCCTATTTTCTCCAATGTTTCTGTTACACTTTTAGCTTCTACTACATCTTTTCTTAAAAATTTCATCCTATGGGATATACTCCCAGATATAATTATAACAGTAATCATAAGAAATATAACGAATAACCTTCTCTTTTTAGCTTTAATTAGTCTTTCTTTTCTACTTCCCTTCACATTAACCACCTCGATGTCATATATTCCTATCTTAATATTATTATACAATTTAATCAGGATGGTTACAATTGAATTAACAATAAGTTACAAAGTGTTTACACTTTGTCCAAAAAAATACATAGGTTATTAACCTATGTATTTTTAAATAAAGTATTATTGAACTAAATTTTTAAATTGGGAATTATATAAATTAGAGTAAATCCCATTTTGTTCCAATAGATCTTCATGATTACCCTTTTCTTCTATGCCTTTACTTGTTAAGACTATTATTTCATCTGCATTTTTAATAGTTGATAATCTATGAGCTATAACTAATGTGGTTCTTCCCTTAGATAGTTCTTCTAAGGAACTTTGAATCATGGTTTCCGTTTCATTATCAAGGGCTGATGTGGCTTCGTCTAAAATCAATAATGGGGGATTCTTTAAAAACAATCTGGCTATAGAGATCCTTTGTTTTTGTCCACCTGATAGCATAACTCCCTTCTCTCCTATATATGTGTCATATCCCTTTGGTAAACTTATTATAAAATCATGAATACTTGCTCTTTTAGCTGCTTCTATGACTTCATCATCATTGGCAGATGGTTTTCCATATAGAATATTTTCTTTTACGGTGCCTGTAAATAAAAATACATCTTGTTGTACTAAACCTATGTTTTTTTCTTAAGGACTTTAATTTAATATCTTGTATATCTATACCATCTATTAAAATTTGTCCACTATTAACTTCATAAAATCTAGGGATTAAATGACATAAGGTAGTCTTTCCTGCACCAGATGGTCCTACTAAGGCCATAGTTTTACCTGCTTCAATAGTTAAATTTATATCGGATAAAACAGCATCCTCTCCATTATCATAGCTAAAGGAAACGTCCTTAAATTCTATTTCACCATGGATATTTTCCAATTCTATTGAATCTTCTTTATCAACTATATCCGGCTCAATATTCATTATTTCCAAAAATCTTTCAAAACCTGTCATTCCATCCTGTAATTGTTGGGTAAATTCAGTTAATCTTCTAATAGGTTGCATAAAGAAGTTTACATATAGAGTATAGGCAAACAAATCACCTAAATCTATCACTTCTTTATAAACAAAATAACCTCCTAGGGATATTACCAATAAATTTAATATATTAGATACTATTCCTATGCCTGTAATAAATTCAGCCATAACTTTATATGCTTGTTTTCTTGCATTGGAAAATGCAGTATTTCCTTCATTGAATTTTTCTATTTCATAATCTTCATTTGTAAAGGACTTGGCAACTCTAACTCCTGAGATACTATTTTCTAATTGGGAGTTTACATCTGCTATTTCACTTCTAACTTGTCTAAAGGCTGTTTCCATTTTTTTCCTTTTCTTGATTGCAAACCAAATCATTAAAGGTATAAATGCAAATAAGATTAAGGTCAATCTCCACTCAATGGTAATTAGTATAATAAATGATCCTACTAACATAACTAAGGAAATAAATAAATCCTCTGGCCCATGGTGAGCTAGTTCTGTAATATCCCTTAAATCATTTATTATCCTAGACATAATATGCCCTGTTTTCGTGTTGTCATAATAGCTAAAGGGCAATGTTTGTAAATGGGAAAATATATCCCTACGCATATCATGCTCTATCTTTACTCCTAATACATGACCCCCCCAATAAGCTACTATATAATTGCTTATATATCTTAGTATAAATAATAGTATCATTACAACAGACCATTTTAGTAATAAATCCATTCTTCCCATGGGAATTATTTTATTTATCATTTCCCTACTAAACATTGGGAATATTAAGTCAAAAACTGATACTAAAAATGCAAAGAACATATCTATAAAAAATAGTTTTTTTGTGGGTTTGTAATAGGATACAAATTGCTTTAACAAATGCTTCAACTCCTTTTCTGTTTATTATTATATATTTCGATACACGAATATTATATAGGATATTCCCATTTTATTCAATTGTTTAATTATATTAAGTTTAATATAATAGATTACAAAACTCTTTATGGGGGGACAATATTGGTCGCAATTGGAACTTGATGGATATTTTTCTATAATATCATTTTCTTCTATATATTTTATAAATTCAATTATATTATCCATATTTTCTTTTAAGGCCTTTGGAGAAACATCTATGGATTCCTTTATTCCCCTTTCTAGAAATAGAATACTAGCTTTATCTACTTTTTTTCCCTATGATTTTTTTCCAATGCATAGGCATATAATTGAAGTTGTGGTTTATAGTATTCTACTAATTGTCCTCTATTCCAAAGTCTATTGGTTTTAAAATCTAAAATCTCTATTTTATCATCTTTTATAACTATTCTATCTATTATTCCTTTTAAATAACCATCTCCTATTTTTATATGAAAGGATTTTTCTGAATACATGGTGTCGTAGTCCTCACTATAATAGGAAATATAATTGTCAATATAGGACCTTAGCTCCGCCTCTATATCCTTACCATAAATTATTCCATAGGAGTTTAATATATTTTTATTAATTTTTCCTTGTCCATTCCCTGCCTATATAAGTTGCAAAAATTGTGAACTATATTACCTCTATCTATCCCACTTAATATGGAAGATTCTCCTTCATTTATACTAGGGTCTAAATTTAGATTTAGATTTATTTCCCAATAATAATCCATAAAAAAATCTTCTTTTACATTGATTAAATATTAGATATTGGCTTATATTGTATCTATTGAAAGATTTTTTTGCCATATTCTTCTAGAGGATATAGTAGTGGAGTTGATATTTTTTTTCATAGTCTTTGTTATGGATAAATAATTCTTTATCTATGGATTTAACTAATTTAGTTTTTTTCCTTTGGTAATTCTATATCTGTAATTACTTTGTACTGATTGTCATCTAATAATTCTTTAATCAATCCTTTAAATCCACGATTATTCCCTTGATTACCTAATATCAATAATTCTTTAGCCCTAGTCATTGCTACATATAAGACTCTCTTTGTTTCTTCTTTATCTTTATAATCATAATCCTTTTTTTTAGAGCATCATATAATGCCCGATTGTCTTCCGTTTTAATTCCTATACTTAAATCCTTATTAAAAAGTATATTTGGAGTATATCCCCCCCTTATATCTCTAGCCATTTCTGGTATGATGACTACTGGAAACTGTAATCCCTTTGACCCATGTATAGTCATAATATTTACTACATTATCGTCCTCAGATTTGATTATACCTTCTCCTTCACTCCCTAATCTTATATCTTCTAAATAATCTATATAATCCTCTAAGGATGGACTATTTTCTCCATCGTATGCTCTAGTTAATTCAAGAAATTTATAAACATTTGCTATGGATTGTTCTCCATCTGCCTTCAATAATAGAGTTTCTATAAATAAGGTTTTTTTCTACCAACTCTTGTACTATATTTGAAATACCATATAGATCCTTTATATCTATAAAATAGTCTATAACTTCTATAGCTTCTTGAATTTTATCTTTTTCATTATCTAATATAATAGGATTATCTTGAAATATTATCATTGTCTTATATAGATTTTCTTCTTTGTTTCTCAATAGCAAATAAATAGTATCGTCTCTTAATCCAATCATTGGGCTTCTTAAAAATCCAATGGTTGCTATATTATCATAAGGGTTACTTATGGCCTTTAAGGCATTTATAAGATCTATAACTTCTTGTCTATAAAAATATCTTTTACCACTGGAATTAAAGTAAGGGATATTATAATCTTTCAGGGCCTTTTCATATATATAATTTCTAGTGGTAGATCTAAAGAGTAAAGCAAAATCTCCATATTTATATTTATTGTTATTTACTAAATCTTTTATCCTTTTGGCTATAGTTTCAGCTTCATATATATTAGCTAAGGTGCTATTATCTATTCCTTCTACTTTTTCCAAGTCTGGATTTTCTATTATTTCTACATCTATAGCATTTTTTTTGAAGCTTTATTGGCTATTAGACCATCATATTTATCTCCCATTAAATTGACAAATATATTGTTTACAAATTCTAATATAGTATCTATACTTCTATAATTCTTTTTTTAAGGTGATTATATTATCTTCTCCATAGGATTTTATATCATGGATTACATCATAAAATACTTCAATATCTGCACCTCTAAATCCATATATGGACTGTTTAGGATCTCCTACTATAAATAAATTCTCCCTATCTAATGGGGCATCTATACTTGCTAATTTATAAAATATTTTTTTTCTGTAATTCATTTGTATCTTGGAATTCATCTATCATAAAATATTTAAATTTTTCTTGATATTTCTTTTTAACTTCTTCATTATCTAGTAATTCTAAAACTAATATTTGTAAATCATCATAGTCAAGACCTCCAACTTCTCTTTTAAGATTTTATATCTTTCATCTATCTCCATTAATAAATTTAATACTGTTTTATATAACCAGAGGTTTTCCTTTTCCTTTACTAATAATATGGAATTGAGTAATTCCTTTAGCCTGTCTTGTTTTTCTAATTCCTTGGAACTACTACCTAAATTATCTTGTATATATTCTATATAAGTAAAAATATCCTCTTTTTTTATAATTATTGTTTCTAAAGTTTTCCCATAAAGGTCAGATTTTAATTTATATATCTTCGATCTTTTAGACAAGTTTTCCATTAAATATATGAGTATATCTTTTATTTCTTCTATAAATTCTTCTTTTATTTCTAGTGAACCTATATATTTTAAAGTATTGTCCATTACTTCTTTAAAGGACATACCTACAGTCCTTATATTATTATATATTTGTGAAAAGTCTCCTACTATATTTTCAATTCTATTTTGTTTAAATACTTGCATCATTTTAAAGACATCATCATTTTTTTTCTAAATTGGTACTTAATACATGAAAAATAGACTCTTTTAATAATTTAGAGCTTATATTATCATCTAAAACTTCAAAATAGGGATCTATATTGGCTTCTATTGGATTTTCCCTTAGTATTTTAGAACAAAATCCATGGATAGTAGATATATTAGCCCTTTCTAAATCCCTATAAAACCTTCTCCATTTAGGTCCTTTAGAGAAATTTTTCTTTATTTCTTTTCTAATTCTTTCTATCATCTCTTGAGTTGCTTTATTGGTAAAAGTAATGGCAACTATGGATTCTATTGCTTTAAATTCTTCTAATTTACCATGTTCTAAAATGTATATATATCTTTCTGTAAGTACCTTTGTTTTTCCAGTACCTGCACCTGCACTTACTGCTAAGTTTTTATCTATGGTTTCTATAGCCTGTTGTTGAGGATCCATAATATCCACAATTTCCATTATTCCACCTCCATTATCTCTTCATATCTACAGATATCTTTATATATACAATATGGTGAACATTCCAAGGGATTTACAGAAAAATTACCTTTTTGTATATTGTCAATTATATCTATTATATTGTCTTTAGTCTTCTCTAAAACTTGGTCCCACTCTTCTCGACTAAGGGCTCCTTTGTTTCTCTTGGTTATTATATTGGTTTCATCTAATATGCCTATTTTAATTTCTAATTTACCATTACTGATGATTCCATAGGCTCCTGCAATTATGTTTTTATGATTTTGAGACATTATGTAAATTGGCAATTGTAGAGATAGTCCCTTTTCCATATGCTCTATATCCCTAATACCATAATTGCTGCTTTTATAGTCTAATAAAAGATATTTATCTTCATCTACGAATTTGTCTACTCTATCAATTCTACCTATCATAGGTATTTTTTCGCCTTCTTTTTGAATAATAAATCTAGGATTTTTCCCAAAATCCACCTCAAATTCCCAAGGAATTAACTTCCATTTTGAAAGTCTAGCTAAATCCTCATGGATATATTCCATTAATCTATCTACAATATTTTCAACTATAAGTAAATCCTTCTTTTTTTTCCAAGTCTAATTCATATTGAGATGCATATCCATAGGTTATTTCCCTTAGGAAATTTAAAGTATCCTCTATATTAAATACCTTGATTTCTGCTATATGCTCCTTTATATTAATTAAATAATATTGATAATAATGCCTTAGTACTTCATGATAAATACTACCTATATCTATAGGACTATATTCTTCATAATCCCTTTCCATTTCTTCTACTTCTAATAAATTATTTAACATAAAATAATAGGGACATCTGCTATAGGATTCTAAATAACTGATGCTAAAAACATCATTTAGGTTGTCTTTTATATCTTCTATTATGATTTCATCTTCTAATACTCCAGAGTATTCATCATATTCATCACCGCTACGACTTATTTCTCCTTGAATTTTTCTATTGATTAAGTCTATTTGTCCTTTGTTTATTTCTTCTTGTAGTTTATATAGATTTGGATTTATATTTTCTTCATTAAAATACTTATATAAAAAAATAATAACCTAAGTCCTTTTTATTGGATATATCTTGTATTTGTTTCTTTACTAAATAATCTAATTTTATATGGATTCTTTCTAATTTTTTTGTCTTCATCTTCTTTAAATAATTCCAATAGTTCATCTAAAAACATGGATGGTATACTAATGTCTTCATATCCACTGCTATAGCTGAGATAAAGTTGTTCTTTACAGGAAGAAACTATAGATGCAAATTTAAGGATTTCATTACTTAATCTTTCTATATAGGATTTTGTGTTTATTCCTATTTTCTTTAATTCTTTTATATTGTAATCATTTATAAAATAGCTGTTGTTACTTAAAGAAGGATAGCTACCTTGAGATAGTCCTGTAAGAAATATCACTTCTTTGTTGATCCCTCTACTGTTTACTGGATTTAAAATATGGACTCCATTTAAATTTCCTTGTATTTCTAGAACTTCTTCTTCTTTTAAATATTCCTCTAATATAAAATAGTAATCTTCTATGGATAAATCTTCATTATATAATGGAATCTTTTCCATATTGTCTAGGATTTCTTTTATTTTGTTTACTGCTCTTAAATCCCTTAAAAATAATTCTTCTTTTTGATTTTCTTTATATCTTTCTAGAATTTCTCCTACTACTTGATATTTATCTAATATATTTAACAGGTATTTATTATAGTTCAAAATGGTGTCCATCTTTGGTATTTCCAATAATTCTTCTTTTACTATCTTTATTATTTCCTTTAAATTTCGCAAATGTTCTAAGGAAATATTAAGGCCTTTACTTTCCTTTAATAAGGCTTCTATTTCATAAAAATCATTGAAATTCTGCTTTCTAATGATGTATTCATATATTTCTCTTTTGTCCTTATGGCATAAACTGAAGTAATTGGATTTAATTCTATTGATTAATTTAATCTTGGAGCAATTGGTGATTTTATTTTCTAATATACCTAATAGCTCTCTAATAATAGGTACATTTTTTTAAGGGAATGGTCTTATCAATTGTTATAGGTAGTTTTTCCTCTTTGGCAACTTTAAACAAAGAACTAAGGTATTCTGGATTAGTTAAAATTATACTTATATCCTGTAAACTTGTCCCCCCCTTTTTTATGTATTCTTTTATTTCTTGAAAGATTCTCCTTAATTCTAAATATGGTGTAGGCCCATTAATTAATTTTAATCTATCTGTTGGTGTAAATATTTCCTTTTTTCACTAAATAAATTGAAGCCTATTTCTTCAAATAGAATTTTTTTCTTTTTTTTCAATATATTTAATGGAAAACCCAAGATTTTCTAGGGTTTTCAAGGTTGTATCTAAAACTAAAGTCCTATTTTCCATATCTAAGGGCATATTGATATAGATATCTATATTTGTTTTAATTAGCTCTTGTAATATTGCCAATTCAATAGGTCTAAAATCATAAAATTCATCTATTATAATAAAGCTTAGCTCTTTAGGTAAACTAGTATTTTTTAATAAATCTATAGATTTAAAATATTGCCCTTCCCTATCACATAGATTGTACTCCTTTGAGATGCTTTCATATTCCCTATATATATATCCTATTTCCTTGTACTTAGGTTTATTAGGACATATATCTAGATATTCTTCTGGATAAATCAGGGATCTTTTATTTCTCCTATAATATCGTTAATAGAGTGAATAAATCCTTCCATTTGAATAAAATTTTTATAATACCTTAATTTTCCTTGAGATTGTAAGCTTTTTAAACTTTC
>JMBX01000105.1_pt1 | contig 21991 bp, 35 predicted proteins | sample 616521 | NCBI WGS metagenome assembly JMBX01 (sample SAMN02727906, study PRJNA239997) | anaerobic digester metagenome | biome: anaerobic digester; isolation source: mesophilic anaerobic digester inoculated with municipal waste water sludge... | place: Germany: Bielefeld University, CeBiTec ...
TACTTATCTCCAGTTACTCCAGTCATAACTGCATTTGTGCTATTTTGAACAATTGCTTCAGTATAGGTTTTATCTACTTCATTGCCATTAGCATCTTTTTCTAGTATTCCAACTATTTCAACAAAAGCTCCTCTAGTTCCAGAACCTTCTTCTCTAGTTATTACATTTATAGTTTTATTAGTATCAAAATCTTCTGTTTCCTCATTTGTATTTTTTTGGGGGACGAATTAGCAGGTGTATTATTATCATTATCTGTACAACCGACTAATAAAGACATTATAATAATAGTAATTAAAAGTAAATTTAAAACTTTTTTCCATAAAATATTACCTACCTTTCTCATAATTTTTATCTTTCAATATAAGTTTAGCAACTACATGTAAAATCTGTTATATATAAATGTAAAATGTATGTAAAAGAAAAATAAAATCAATGATGATAAGTATAGTAGAATATTTGATATAATATGATTGTCAAGTATTTGTCAGTAAAAGCAGGTTAACATCATTTTAGATTATAGGGGGGGTAGTAGTATGTTTATGGTATTAGAAGAGATTTTGGTAAGAGATATAATGGCAGATGATTTCTTAATTGCTTATGAAGATACTCCTTTATTTAAGATAAAAGAAATGTTGATAAAAAAAATTATAAAAAAAGAAACATTAATATATGATAATATAGGCAATATACAAGGAATAATTACTATGAAGGATATATCCAATCTTATAAAAAGGAATAGCAAAGATATTTATAATAAATTTGCTAAAGATATAGCAGTGAAAGAAGTTATTAGTATTTCGGAAGAATCTAATTTGCTAAGATGTAGGGATATAATGTTAGAAAATAATATTGGAAGATTGATTGTAATAAAAGAAGGCAAAGTTGTTGGTGTAGTTCGACAAGAACATATTAGAGATTTTTATTATATGAAAATTGAGGAGATATCAAAAATTATAAAGAGTGCTATAGACTATATTCATGAAGCAGTATGTATAATAGATAACAAAGGCACTGTTATTGTGTGGAATACTAATGCAGAAAAACTATATAATTTACCAAAGGAAAAAAATTTTAGGAGAGCCATTATATAAATTTTTCCCCCCCAATGCCATAGATATAGAAGTACTAAAAACTATGAAGACTGTTGAAAATCGCTATCATGAACCTAGAAAAGGGACTCATATTGTTATTAGTGCAGCACCAATCATATTAGATAATAAACTTATGGGAGTTATAAGTACAGATAAAGATGTTAGCGAGATGAGAGAGATTTCCGACAAATTAAAAGAAGCTACGAAACAGGTTGATTTTTTTAAAAAAAGGAATTAGAAAAAAAATATCTAATAGAGAAAGCAGTGCTATAATTGGGAAAAGTAAAATAATACAGCAAAAAAATAGAAATAGCAGAATTAGCAGCAAAAAGTAATGCTCCTATACTTATATTAGGTGAAAGTGGAACAGGAAAAGAAATATTTGCAAAATATATTCATAAAGCAAGTGGTTTAAAAGGAGAATTTGTTCCAGTGAATTGTAGTGCTGTTCCAAAAGAACTTTTTGAGTCTGAATTCTTTGGATATGAAGAAGGTGCATTTACAGGGGGGGCTCGAAAAAGTGGAAAAGCTGGTTATTTTGAACTTGCAAATAATGGAAGCCTTTTTTTTAGATGAGATAGGAGATCTTCCAATGGATATGCAATCTAAATTGTTAAGAGTTCTACAGGAGAAAACCATAAGAAGATTAGGTTCAGAACAAGATATAGAAGTAAATGTTAGAATAATTTCGGCAACCAATAGAGATTTAGAAGAATTAGTAAGGAAGAATAAATTCCGAATGGATTTATATTATCGTTTAAATGTAATAAAAATAGAGCTACCGCCTTTAAGAGAGAGGAAAGAAGACATTATATTATTTATTAAATCTTTTTTTAGAAGAATTAAATGAGGAATATGATAAAAATATTAAAGGAATTGAAACAGCTGCGGTTAATGTTTTGTCCACCTATAAATGGAAAGGAAATGTACGAGAGCTTAGAAATGTAATAGAGCAAATGGTAGTATTGTGTAGAGATGATATTATAACTAAGGATATGATTCCTGAATATATAATATCAGAAGCGGAAAAGGGTACAGAAATTGATAAATTTAAAAAAAAGAAAATATTGGATTACGTGAAATGTTGTTTAACTATGAAAAACTTTTAATAAATAAAGCATTAGAGGATTCTAAAGGCAATATAACAGAAGCAGCAAAAATTTTAAAAATTCCACGAAGCACATTACATTATAAGATAGATAACTATGGAGTAAACGTCAATAATCTGACATAAACGTCAACATGATTGACGTTTATTTTATTGTAAATTTTTCTTCTATAAATGCAAAAGGGCTCTTTTAGCCAAAAGCTCTATAAGAAAGGCATTGGCATATATTTTGCATCTTATTAAGGATGGGGTTCAATATAAAAAGGAGGTGAAACAATGGAAAATATGATAATACCCTTGTTACAACATATTGGGAAGCCAGCTAAACCTATAGTAAGAGAAGGAGAAGAAGTAAAGAGAGGACAATTAATTGCAGTACCTGATGGATTAGGAGCTAATATACATTCATCTGTATCTGGAATAGTTAAAGAAATATCAGATGGATTTATAAAAATTGATGCTTTAGAAAAGCAACCTGAAGATTTTGTCAAAATTAAGGATACTACCAACTATTTAGAAGCTATAAAAGAGGCAGGAATAGTAGGAGCAGGAGGTGCAGGTTTTCCTACTCATATTAAATTAAATACTAAATTGGAAGATGGTTTTGTAGTTGCAAATGCAACAGAATGTGAACCATTACTAGGGCATAATATGGCAAGGATTGTAGAAGATCCAGATTTAATAGTTCGTGGTTTAAAATATGTGATGGAAATAACAGGAGCTAAAAAAAGGATATATAGCTATAAAGCCAAAGAACAAACAGGTTTTAATCCAATTGGGAAAAGCTATTAAAGGTGAAAACAATATAGAAATAAGATTTCTTCCCAATATGTATCCAGCAGGAGATGAAAGAGTTATCATTAGAGAATTATTTGGAATAAAATTAAAACCAGGGCAATTGCCAATAGAAGCTAATGTAATAGTTTCTAATGTAGAAACTATAAGGAATATTGTATTGGCCATAGAAGAAAGAAGGCCTGTAATCACTAAGGATTTAACAGCTGATGGGAGACTAGTTTCAGGGAATAAGGTATTTTAGATGTACCCATAGGAACTCCTATTAAATCCATAATAGAGGATTGTGGAGGATATATAGAACCTCATGGAGAGATTTTATTAGGAGGACCTTTTATGGGGAAAAAGGCTTCAGAAGGAGATGTGGTAACCAAGACTACAGGAGGAGTACTAATAGGATTACCTTTCCCTCAGGATAGTAGGAAGTTTGGTTTAATAGGTTGTGAATGCGGAGCTCAAATTGATAGGCTCACCTATATAGTAGAAAGTATGGGTGGAGAGGTAGTGGCTAGTACTAATTGTAAAAGAATGAAAGAAGTAAATGGGAGATTTAGATGCGAGGAACCTGGAGTTTGTCCAGGGCAAGCTGAGAAGGTGATTTATCTAAAGAAGAATGGGGGGCTGAAGCCATTATAGTAGGTACTTGTGAAACCTGAACGGATACAGTATCAAATGTAGCTCCTAGGATAGGACTACCTATGTATCATAGTACAGATCATATATTAAGGTCAGTAGGCCATAGATTATATAGAAGAAAAAAAAGAATAGGAGGGATGATTAAATTGGCAATAACTAAGGAACAAGCTATGGAGCATAAGGATTCTTATGCAATAACTTGCTGTAGATTTGAAGAGGGAACGGTTATTGAACCGTCACATATTGAAGATCCTAATTTAATTCCAGATCTTGAGGAATCAGGTCTTATAGAAATTCCTGAAGATTGTCTTAAGATTGGAGAAGTGTTAGGAGCCATTTTAAAGAAGACAGTAGACGCATTAACTCCTTTAACTCCTGATTTAGTAGAAGGATACACTAAGTTAGAGGATGTTTCTCAAGAGGAAATAAAAGAAGAGGAAATCTTAGTTAATAAGGTAAAAAAAACCTGAAAAAGTTAGAAAGGAAGCAAGTAGTATAAAGATTCAAATTGGAGAAGGAAAAGATATAAATATAGAAATACCTTTTCCTATTACTACATCATCTGCTGATTCACCAACACCAATGGTAGAAGAAATAAAAGAAGAAAAGGATTTACCAGAAGAAAATAAATTAAAAAAAATTAAACAAGAAAGTATTTTAAAATAGATAAGGTAGAATTTGGACCTGAAACTAAAATAGATGGGACTACTCTTATAATCAGGGAAGATGTATGTAAAGAGGCTATAGGCTCCCAAGAACTAGTAGTAGATATGAAAATAGATATTATCACTCCTGACAGATATAATGAATTTTCTAATACTATAATGGACGTACAACCTATAGCTACAAAGGAAGAAGGAGAATTAGGGGGGGAAGGAATAACTAGGGTACTAGATGGGGGGGTAGTAATGTTGGTTACAGGAACTGATGAAGCAGGGGGGTACAAATAGGCGAATTTGGTTCTTCTGAAGGAATACTTGAAGAAAACATAATGTGGGGGGGTAGGCCAGGCTCTCCAGAAAAAGGAGAAATATTAATTAAAACAGATGTAACTATTAAAAAAAGGGAAAAATATGGAAAGACCAGGACCTATGGCAGCCCACAAGGCAACTGATTTTATTACTCAAGAGATTAGAGAAGCTTTAAAGAAAGCTGAAGAATCTTTAGTAGTTAGAGAAGAAGAGTTTGTTCATAAAAGGAGACCTAATAAGAAAAAGGTAGTAATAGTAAAAGAGATAATGGGACAAGGAGCTATGCATGATAACTATCTAATGCCTCAAGAACCAGTAGGAGTACTAGGAGCTAAAGCCAATGTGGATTTAGGGAATGTTCCTATAGTGGTATCTCCATTACATGTATTAGATGGATGTGTTCATGCATTAACTTGTATAGGTCCAGCTTCTAAGGAGACCTCTAGACATTATTTTAGAGAACCTTTAGTGTTAGAGGCTATGTTAGATGAGGAAATAGATTTAGCGGCTGTAGTATTTGTAGGATCTCCCCCCCAAGCTAATTCAGAGAAGTTCTATGTATCAAAATTATTAGGTTTAACTGTAGAAGCTATGGATGCAGATGGAGCTATAGTTACTACAGAAGGATTTGGTAACAATCATGTAGATTTTGCTAGCCATATAGAAGAAATAGGTAAAAGGGGCATACCTGTAGTAGGCATGACTTTTGCAGCAGTACAAGGTCAATTGGTTGTAGGCAATAAACATATGGATGCTATGGTGGAATTAAACAAATCTGAGGAAGGAATTGAAAATGAGATATTAGAAAACAACTGCTTATGTGAAGAGGATTCTGTAAGAGCATTATATATGTTAAAAGCTAAAATGGCAGGAGAAGAAATATTATCACCTGAAAGAAAATACAATAAAGATGTAATACTAAACAATATAAGATTAATTGAGAAAGCAACTAATAGACAAATACAAATGGCTGACAATGAAACTTCTTTGAATATAAATCAAAACAAAGAATAAAAAAAGGATGTAGAATAGCCTATGGATAAATTAAAATTTATATCATCGGAAAGATATTATGAGGGGGGGATAATTATAGAGCTTACTGATGGTTCGGTAGTTATAGATTTAAAAGGTCGAATGGGACAGTTAAGACTTCCTAGAAGGATGTTAATTTGTCAAAATGAACCGAAAGAAGGGCAACAAGTTGGGTTTTAATGACCTATCCTGAGGTAATTGATGAAGAGGTAAATCAAAAATATTTAAAATCAGCTAAGGATCAATTGAAAAAAAGAATGAACAGTGAAAATATAATTTGAGGAGGGATATTTATGGACATGACTGTAATAAAAGGTTTACAATCGGAGATATACGTTCCTGTTACCCCCCCAAAACCAGTTTGGACTCCAGTTACTAAACCTTTAAATGAAATGGTAATTGCTTTGGCTACTGCTGCAGGTGTACATCTTAAATCTGATAAAAGATTTAATTTAGCAGGGGATACTTCTTATAGAATAATACCTGGTGATGTGGATAGCCATGATCTAATGGTGTCCCATGGAGGATATGATAATTCTGACGTAAATAAGGACATAAATTGTATGTTTCCAATAGATAGGCTTAGAGAATTAGCAGAGGAAGGATTTATTAAAGGGATAGCACCTAAACATATTGGATTTATGGGCGGTGGTGGAGATGTAAGTGCATTTAGAGAAAAAAACTGGACCAGAAATAGCTAAAATATTGAAAGAAGAAGGCGTAGATGGAGTAGTTATGACTGGTGGGTGAGGTACATGTCACCGCTCTGCCGTGATTGTGCAGAGAGCAATTGAAGAAGCAGGAATTCCTACAATTATAATAGCTGCTTTACCACCAGTAGTTAGGCAAAATGGATCTCCAAGATGTACAGCCCCCATTAGTACCAATGGGAGCTAATGTTGGGGGGGAGCCTAACAATCCAGAAATGCAAAGAAATATATTAAGAGATACTTTAATACAGCTAGTAGAAATAGACACTCCTGGAAAGATAGTTCCATTACCTTATGAATATACAGCAAAAATATAAAACTTGCCTCCCATGAAGGGAGGCGGGTTTAGATGGATAGAACAAGTTAAAAAAAATACAAAACTAGTTGAGCGTTGAATAGGGAGGGATTGTATAATGACTACAGCTGTATTGTTAGTTTTAGCTATATTTGGATTAGTGTTTACCATAATTTTTGTAAAGGATATTATTAAAAACAAGGATAAATTAGAAAATAATTCATGGGTTAAACTTGGAGGAATAGGCTTTGTAACCAATTTTTTTTCGATGCACTTGGAATAGGAAGTTTTGCAACAGCAACAGCTTTACTAAAAATATTTGATCAATCAGAAGATAGATTAATACCTGGGACCCTCAACGTAGGATTTACACTTGCAGTTATATTAGAAGCATTTATTTTTATTAAATCTATAGAAGTTGAGCCATTAACATTGGTATCTATGATTTTAGCAGCAACTATTGGAGCATGGATTGGTGCAGGAATAGTATCTAATTTTCTGAGAAAAAAAGTTCAAAAAGTTATGGGATTTGCATTATTTTTGACAGCATTGCTAATGTTAGCAGGTAAATTAGGTATAATGCCAAGTGGAGGTATGGAAATAGGGTTAAATGGTTGGAAACTTTTATTAGCAGTTATAGCAAACTTTTTATTGGGAGCTTTAATGACAGCTGGTATAGGTCTTTATGCTCCATGTATGGCTTTAGTTTATGCACTAGGGATGTCCCCAAGGGTAGCGTTCCCAATTATGTTTGGTTCTTGTGCATTTTTAATGCCAGTTGCATCAATAAGATTTATTAAGGAAGACGCTTATAATCGTAAAGCATCTATTGCATTTTCAACAGTAGGCCTTTTAGGAGTTATAGTAGCGACCTATATAGTAAAGACCATGCCTATAGAAATATTGACATGGGTGGTTATAGGTGTAGTATTATATACCTCATATACCATGCTTAAAGCATCAAAAAAAAGAATAATTTAATAGACTCAGAAATACTTTTAGATGAAAAATAATATGAAAGTTAATTTCCCATGTGGGGTTAAAGATTATACCTACATGGGTTTTTTTTATAAAATAGTTAAAAATATATTAAATAATAGAATAAATTACATATATAAAATGTGCAAATATCCCAGCACATAATCCTCCTATAGTATGACAAGCTATGGCTTTAGTTGTTAATTTTCTCATTCCTAAAGCATCCATCATTGCTACATGAGTGCTTAAATAACCACTCCAACACATTCCCATAGCAGTAAACACTGCTATTTCATTTTTGCCTATAAGACCTTCTGCTAAAAACTTTGGAACAATACCCAATGCAGCGCCTACAGAACCTAAAGAGGTTATTGGAAAAGCTATTGCTTCAGGGTTTTCAAATCCAAATAGTGGATTTAATATAAACCCTAGTTTTTTTTCCTATCCAAGGCAGAGCTTTTATCCCTTCATAAGCTGCTCCAGTATATGTTCCATCAGGAGAGGCTCCATTTGTAAACATCATTACAAAAGTACAAATAGTTACAACACCTGGAATAATGGACAAGCCTAAATCTACTCCTACTTTTCCTCCATCAAGTATTGCTTCAAGAAATCTTTGAAAAGTATTCCCATCTCTTATTTCCCTATACTCTAATATATCATAAGAAGTATCAATATTTGAAAATACATATTCCTCAGTACCATAAACTTTTTTTTGTATAATTTAACATCAATCTTACACTTATTACGCTTCCTAGAAAAGCACCAATATTTCCTATTATAACTGGCGCTAAAAAAACTATCGCCACTTTTAGCTTGGGCAATCATGAAAGTTGACACTATTAATCCCATACCAAAGGAAGTCCCAAGATTTGTAATGGCAGGGAGTTGATATTTTTTTAAAATATTTTTTAAAATCGTTTTCATATGCTAAAGATATAATTGCTGGATTATCTGAAAGATAAGTTGTAATTATTCCAAGGCTTGCTACTCCTGGTAGACCAAATAAAGGTTTTATAATGGGGGGGTCAATAGCTTGTTAATAATTGGGATAATTCCAAATTCGGATAGTATAGCAGAAAAAGCACTAGAAATTACAGCAATTCCCATTATAAAAAAATATGGTATTTAAAATTAAATCATGTGCGGTAGCCATCATAGTTTTAAACATATTAGCGGCTCCCATAATGTTCATAAACATAGCAAAAAAAATGATAATGCCAATCAACCAAAGGAAAGACTCCCTATTGATAGATTTTACTACATTTTTATTATCCAATTATATCGCCCCTTTCTAAATATTAATTTTCACCCGTTGCTAAGGGCTAAAGTTTTTAGGAAGATTATAGTTTTTTTACGCATATATAATACATTATAATGGTTTTAAAAACAAATTGCACTAATTAATTTTTTTATTAATATTAAGAGAGCTTTTAACTTTATAAAAAAACTTTCTATTTTTGAGAAATTGAAAAATAATGTATGTAGATGGGATTATTAATATATTATTAGAATAATATGGGAATAATAAATTTATTGTTATCAGTAACTATTGGAGAAACTCTAGAAATTTATATTGCATCAATATAATATAAATGGTATAATTTTATAGATATATCCTTGCTCTATATAGTATATATAGGGCCGTTAGTCCAGAAGGAGGTGAGGAAGATGAGAAAGTATGAAGCAGTTTTTATCTTTGTGCCAAGTCTTGAGGAGGAAAAAAAGAAATCAGTTGTTGGATAGACTAAAAGGCATTATAGAATCCAATGGCGCTATTACAAATATTGATGAATGGGGGGGAACGAGAAAATTAGCCTATGAAATCAACGATCTAACCGAAGGGTACTATATAATATTAAATTTGAAACCACCCCAGAAACAGTAGACGAATTGGACAGAATTGCCAAGATTTCTGATGGCATAATGAGACATATGATAGTTAGGGAAGATGATTAATTATTAAGGTGGTGTTTTGGTTGAATAATGTTGTGTTAATTGGAAGACTTACAAGGGATCCAGAATTAAGGTATATACCTAATACAGGAACCCCCCCAGTATCTACTTTTACTCTAGCAGTAGATAAGCAGCTTTCCAAGGAGAAAAGACAAGAATTTGAAAGTAAAGGACAACCAACAGCCGATTTTATAAATATTGTCGTATGGGGAAGACAGGCAGAAAACTGTGCAAATTATCTATCTAAGGGATTACTAGCTGCTGTTCAAGGGAGGATACAATCTCGATCCTATGATGCTAAGGATGGTACTAGAAGATATGTAACCGAAGTAGTAGCAGAAAGAGTGGAATTTTTAGAATGGGCCGATGATAATAATTCAAAATTTGAAGAAACAAGCACAGATTTTCCTGATATAGATGGATTTGAACCTATAGATGACGACAATATTCCATTCTAAGAAGGAGGGAAGACAGGTGCAAAGAAGATTTAGACCGAGAAAAAGGGTCTGTACTTTTTGTGCAGATAAAACAGCGACTATAGATTATAAAGATGTAAATACATTAAAAAAAATATGTTACTGACAGAGGCAAAATTCTTCCAAGAAGAATCTCTGGTAATTGTGCAAAACACCAAAGAGAGCTAACAAGAGCAATTAAACGAGCAAGACAAATAGCACTACTACCATATAGTGCAGATTAAGAGAGGAATAACCTCTCTTTTTTTGTTTGACATATAATATTTTACTCTGTATTATTTTAATAAGACCATTATTTAAAATAGGAAATAAAAGGGTGAAGATATGAAGGATAAAAACAATATGGATGTAATTAAAAATCTTAGAATCATAGAATGGCTTAAATCGGAAATATTAACTTCTATTGCTAATTTGTATAGAGTATTAGCAAAGGGCGAGGAGAATACAAAAGAGGATATGGAGGATTTAATCTCCAATATAATACTTTTATCCTATTTACTTGGGAAACGTTTAGGATTGAGCTATGAGGATATAAATTCAAATCTTAAGGATAAAGTAAAATTCAATATAGTAAAAGAACATCAAATAGAAAAATGGTATGGAGATTTAAGCCAGCTATTAGAATTTTTAACTAGATCTGAATAGGGGTGAAAAGTGTGAATATGGATGGGAATAAAGGCCGTAAAATTGCGGAAGTAATATTGACTGTTGGAATATCTACGATTGTGATGTTACTGGGAATTTATTATATACAATGGATTATATTCTTTTTTTTCCTGCCCCATTTATAATATTAGGGGGGGTTAAATATGGATTAAATTATAATATAATTAGTATGATAGTATCAGCTCTTTCTATTGGTATGATGACTGATAATGTATCAGGTATGATTATACTATTAGCTTTTTCACCCTTAAGTATTGCTCTTAATTATTTAATTGTAAATAGGAAGAAAACCCTTCAAACTATGGTTGTTTCAACCTTAGTTTCACTGGTATCTTTTATTTTGGTATTGAGTTTAATGAAAGATGCATCAGGGGTAAGTATAATACATCAGCTAGATGAATTTTTTTTCCCAGGTTATCAATACACAAATAGAAGCATTAAAGGATATGCAAATGTCCCAATATGAGATACTACAGATTGAAGATTTTCTAGAAAGTGCTTTTGAATACGTATTATTGATTATACCTTCTTTGATAATTATATTTTCATTAGTTACAGCTTATATAAACTATTTTATATCTTCAATAGTACTTAGGAGACTAGGATATGGCATTGTATCTATTCCAAGATTTTCAAGATTTAGTTTACCTAATAATGTATTATTAGGTACGGGAATTATGTTTTTAGGAGCTTTTTTGCTTAGATGGTTAAAACTATTTTATTACGAGACAGTATTGCTAAATATTATTGCACTTGCTTCTTTTATGTTTTTGTACAGGGATTGTCCGTAATAGATTATAGGTTAATTAAACGGGATAAAGGGATAATATTTAGGATACTTATTTTACTATTTTTTTTATTCTAGTATTGCCCGCTGGAGGATAATAACATTTGTAGGAATATTAGATATAATACTAGACTTTAGAAAATTTAAAAAGAAAGCCTAAATCCTAACAGGAGGATTGCCATGGATAATAAGAATTTATTTAAATGGAAGGATACAAAGCTTTATCTTATAATAATAGGATGTCTAATAATTATAATTGCATATTATCAGCCTTTATTGGCTTTAATTTGGGCTATAGCTTTAGCTTATCTTATATATCATTACAATAAGACTATCCATGATAAGGAAAGGGAATGGACCAAGTATATAGAAAGTCTAGCGGAAGAATTTGACTCGGTAACTAAACATGCAGTATTCAATATGCCCTTTCCCTTAGTAATATTGGAAGCAGATGGCACTATAAGTTGGTACAACACAAGGTTTTCTACCATGATAGATGAAGAAGATATATTGAACGAAAAAAAATAGAGGAATTTATACCTAAGATAAGGGTAGAGGAAATAATAAAAAAAAGATGATATAAGTCCTATAGATATTGAATATAAGAATAAATATTATAAAGTACATTATAATATTGTGGATATAAAAAAATCTATAAGCCAAAAAGGTAATATAATTATGTTGTATTGGGTAGATGATACAGATAGGATAGTTTTAGAAAATAGATATGAGGATGAAAAGCTTGGTATTTGTATAGCTTATGTGGACAATTATGATGAAGTGAAAAGCAACACTCCCGAAGTGAATAGACCACTGGTATTAGCAGAAATAGATAAGACAATAAGTGCTTATGCAACAAAGTATAATGGCTTTATGAGAAAGTACGAAAACGATAAATATCTATTGATATTTGAAAACAAAAACTTACAAATTATTCAACAAAAAAAAGTTTGATATACTAGATAGGATTAGAGAAATAGACAAAGGAAATACCATACCTGTTACTTTAAGTATGGGAGTTGGATTAAATGGAGAGAATCCAAATGAAACCTACGAATATGCAAAAGCTGCTATAGATATTGCACTAGGACGAGGAGGAGACCAAGCAGTAGTTAAGGAAAATAACAATCTGAGTTTTTATGGAGGAAAAACCAAAGCCATAGAAAAGAGGAATAAAGTAAAGTCTAGGGTTATATCCCATGCTTTAAGACAACTAATAGATCAATCAGAAAAAGTGTTTGTAATGGGACATAGAAATGCAGACATGGATTCCTTTGGTGCTAGCATAGGTATAGCAAGAGCTGCAAAGAATAGAAACAAAAAAAGGATATATTGTATTATCAGGTGTTAATCCTTCCATAAAGAATATATACGAAAGAATGGAAGCTGAAGCACCAGAATATTTAAATTTAATCTTAACACCAGAAGAAGCTATTCAAAAATTAGACGAATCCTCTTTGCTAGTAGTTGTAGATAACCATAAGCCTAGCTATACAGAAGCTCCAGAGCTTTTAGAATTGACAGACAAAATAGTACTAATAGATCATCATAGAAGAGGAGCTGAATTTATAGAAGATCCCATATTGACGTACCTAGAACCCTATGCTTCATCAACTTGTGAGTTGGTAACGGAAATATTATATTATATGTCTGATAAGATGGAGATAAGTAGGTTTGAAGCAGATGCCTTATTAGCTGGAATAACCGTAGATACAAAAAAATTTTACTTTCCAAACTGGAGTTAGGACTTTTGAGGCTGCATCAATACTTAAGAGAGCAGGTGCAGATACCACAAGTGTTCGCCAACTATTCAGAGATGATTTCAATACATTTTTATATAAGGCAGAAGTAATTAAAAATTCTAGGATTTTATTTGAAAAAGTAGCCATAGGTAGATTAGAAAAGGATATGGAGGATTCTGTATTAATAGCAGCCCAATCTGCTAATGATTTACTTAATATAAATGGAGTAGAAGCCTCTTTTGTGTTGACAATATTCGAAGGGAAAATTCATATAAGTGGTAGATCCCTTGGGGGGGATATAAGTGTTCAATTGATTTAGAAAATTAGGAGGAGGAGGGCACTTAACTAGTGCAGGGACTCAAATGGAAGGAGTTACTATGGACGAAGCTGAAAAATATTTGATAAAATCCATAGAAGAATATTTGAGGAAGGTGATGAGATATGAAAGTAATACTATTAAAAGATGTAAAAGGGTTAGGTAAAGAAGGAGATTTAGTAGAGGCAAAAGCTGGTTATGCTAGAAATTATCTATTCCCTAAGAAGTTAGCTATAGAAGCTACACCATCAAATTTGAATAGATGGAAGACAAAGCAAAAAGAAGCGGAGGCAAGGGAAAAGAAAGAACGTACAGAGGCCCTAAAATTAAAAGAAAAAAATTGAGTCGTTAGATTTAGAATTAAAAGGAAAAGCTGGAGAAGGGGGAAAGCTCTTTGGTTCCATAACATCAAAAGATATTTCTGATGCTTTAAAAGCTCAATACAATATAGATATAGATAGAAGAAAAATTGAACTAAAAGACAATATAAAGACTATAGGGACTACAGAAGTAGAGATAAAAGTTTATCCCGAAGTATCAGCTAAATTAACGGTAAAAGTTAGCGAAGAGTAGCGGGGTGATTATAATAGAAGGACATGTATTGGGGGAAAATTCCTCCCCCCCACAGTTTAGAAGCAGAACAGTCTGTTTTGGGGGGCAATGCTTATTAATCAAGAAGCTATAAATATTGCTATAGAGCAATTGAACCCTGAAGATTTCTACAAAGAAGCAAATAAGGAAATATTCCAAGCTATCATTGAATTATACAGTAGAAATGAACCAGTGGATATTATAACCTTATCGGAAGAATTAAAAAAAAGGGGGGGCACTTTAGAAAATGTAGGAGGAGTTAGCTATTTAGCCAGTTTATCAGGAGGAGTAGCTATTAGTTCCAATATAAAGTATTATTGCGATATAGTAGAAGAAAAATCTATACTTAGGCGTTTGATAGTATCCTGTGATGAAATAATGGCTAAAAGCTATGAGGGTAGTGAAGGGGGGGTTAATAGCATTATTGAGCAAGCAGAAAAGAATATATTTGATATTACCCAAGGTAAACATAGAGATGGTTTTGTTCCTATAAAAGAAGTTCTATTAGAAAGTTTTTCTAAAATAGAGGAAATGGCTGCCCACGAGGGAGAACTAACAGGTCTTACTACTGGTTTTATAGATATAGATAGTAAATTATCAGGAATGCAAAAATCCGATCTTATATTGTTGGCAGCTAGGCCTTCTATGGGCAAAACTGCTCTAGGTATAAATATAGCTACCAACGCTGCTGTTAAAGCTGATGCTAGTGTTGCTATATTCTCTTTGGAAATGTCTAGGGAACAGCTAGTTCAAAGGATGATAAGTTCCGCATCCCATGTGGATTTACAAAAGATAATTAGCGGTAGACTGGAGGAAGAAGAGTGGCTAAAAATAATAAATGCTATGGCTCCTCTATCCCAAGCAAGTATATTCATTGATGACACTGCGGGCATATCCTTGATGGAGATGAAGGCTAAATGTAGGAGATTAAAGATTGAAAAAGGGTTGGATTTAATAGTAATAGACTATTTACAACTGATGCAGGCAGATAGTATGCATGAGAATAGGCAACAGGAAATATCTGCAATCTCCCGTGGGCTTAAGGCATTAGCTAAGGAAATGGAATGCCCTGTGGTAGCCCTATCCCAGCTTTCCCGTGCTCCAGAACTTCGTGCAGATCATAGACCTATACTTTCGGATTTAAGGGAATCAGGGGGCTATAGAGCAGGATGCAGATGTGGTATTATTCCTATATAGAGACGAATATTATAACGAAGATACGGATAAGAAGAATATTGGAGAAGTGATAATTGCAAAGCACAGAAATGGACCTACAGGTACTGTGGAGTTAGTATGGAAAAAGAATTTACTAAGTTTTTAAACAAGGAGAACATTAGGGAAGAGTTATAGTACTTTAAATTGGTATCTATTAATGGAGAAATAAATAAAAGTGACAATAAAGATCTTTTCAATCATTACTTCGGGATTTATATATCTCGAAGTAATCATTTCTCTAAGTCTATATATGGAGGGGGGGTTAGAGTAATATGGAACTAATAGGAAAGAGGATAAGGATAATTCCTATGGAAATAGAACATGCTTATCTAATGAGGGAATGGGGGGGAGTTCACGAAAATCCCCTATTATTCGATTATAATTTACCACCTTTAAGTGACGAAGAGATAGAAGAGTGGTATCATTATAAGACTAGAGGATATAATAGAAAATATTATAGCGTATTTAATAAAGAGAATAGACTTATAGGATATATGGGAATCAAATATATAAGAAAAATATTAAAAGAATCTACTTTAGGAATAGTATTTGATCCTAATTATATAAATAAAGGGTATGGGACAGAGAGTATATTAACTTTTTTTAGATTATTATTTTAATAAGCTAAATATGAGAAAGATGTATTTAGATGTGGCTAAATTTAACAAAAGGGCTATTAGATGTTATGAAAAATGTGGATTCAGCATAGTGAATATGTATATAGATGAATTTTTCGATCAGAATTTAGATTTTAAAAACCCATATTTTTTTTAAAGGAGCAATCTTCTTTTGTATTAAAGAATGGAAAAGTATATAATTATATTTACAAGATGAAAATAGATAAAAATACTTATTTAAAAAAAGAGGGAAGAAATTGATACAAAACAAAATAGAGATTAAATTAGGACAGTTATTAAGTAGCCTATCCTATGCTTTGGATATTGCTGAAAATAGGTATTATTACCATTCAAAGCGGACAGGATATATAGCCTATTCCATTGCTATGAATATGGGTTTAAAAGAAGAAGATATAATAGACATATACTATGCTTCATTAATCCATGATATAGGTATGACAGGAAAGTTATCTCGATTTAGTGTTCTTGAAATTCACCATGACGAAGTTTTAAAAAAAGCAACACTGTGCTTTTGGGTATGATATTTTAGATAAATTACCTTTTCATGATAATATAAAAAAATATGTATTATATCACCATGAAAAATGGGATGGTACTGGGCCCTATGGATTAAAAGGGGTTCAAACCCCCCCATTGGCAGCACAAATAATCCATATATCAGATTATTTTGAATTGTACTTTATAAGAAAAGTTGATATTGGAGTAGAAAATAAGGATATAAATGCAATAAATAGATGGTTAGATAGTTATAAAAATATTGCTTTTGATAGGTATTTATGTGATCAATTATTAGAAGTAATTAAAAAGGATAAATTTTGGTTAGACTTAAAATCAGAAAATATAGAACAAGCCTTAAAGATAATAGAACCAGGAAAAAAAATATTTACATAGACATATTTGATCTTCATAAGATATCAGAGGCTTTTTCCATGTTGATAGACGCTAAGAGCAAATTTACTTATGAACATTCTCAAGGGGGTTTCCAGTATAACTAATAATTTTGCTACCTATTTAGGTTATAATCCTATAACTATAGAGAAACTTACTATTGCAGCTGATCTCCATGATATTGGAAAATTTGTAATACCTTTAAACATACTAGAAAAACCTGGGAAACTAACTAAAAAGGAATTTGATATAATTAAATCCCATGCATATTATACCAAATTGATATTAAAGCAAATAGAAGGCATAGAGGATATTGGGGGGGAATGGGCAGGGAATCATCACGAAAAGCTAAATGGTAAAGGATACCCAGAAAAACTTGATGAGACGAAATTAACTAGAGAAGACCAAATAATAGCTTTTGCAGATATATATCAGGCATTAACTGAAGATAGACCCTATAGAAAAGGATTACTTCCTAGCAAAGCCATAGATATAATGATGGATATGGCTGAAAAAGGCTATATTGATAAGGCTATGTTATTAGATTTAAACATGTAGTATTGTAATTAGGGGGGGTGGGATTATGAATTTTACAATTGAAATTACCGATATAGATTTAGGCGATACACCAATTGAAAATATATTTTTAAACGATTTTATGCCTATGGCTAATGGTACCTATGTGAAGGTATATCTTTTGGGCTATAAATACGCTTATGATAAGGATGTAAACATAGAAGTAACAAACGAAACCATAGCAAAACATTTGAATATACCTTAATAGATGTGCTATGTGCTTGGGACTTTTGGGAGGAAAAAGGCATAATAGAAAAGATTCCCATAGATGAAAAGGACAAATATGATTATAAGGTTAAATTTTTAAACTTAAAACAGCTCTATATAAAGAATAATTATAAACCTGTAGATATGAATGAAGAAGCTATAACAAAAGGTTATACCTGTTCAGTAGAGGATTTAGTTGGTGCTAATCAAATACCTCGTATAAATGAAATGTTTAATTCTATAGATTATATAATGAGAAGGCAATTAGTACCTAATGAGAAGAGAAAGATTTTAGAATGGATACATAATTACAATATGAATCCTGATATTATAGAAAGGGCTTTTTTTTCATGCAGTAGAAAAAAAAGGGGAAAAGAAATATAAACTATGTAGCTGGAATAATTAGAAATTGGTATGATCAAGGAATAACAAATGTGGAAGCTTTACAAGAACATCTAAAGACTACAGATGAAAAATACTATAGATACGAACGAGTAATGAAAGCATTAGGTATAGGAGGGAGATTGCCTACTGAAGGGGGGGAAATGAAAGTAATAGATAAGTGGTTTGAAGAATATGATTTTTCAATGGAGATAGTCCTTAAAGGCTGTGATAATTCTAGAAAAACATCTAATCCTAGTATTAGTTATATAGATGGTATATTGTCCTCCTGGCATCAAAAAGGTATAAAAACCCTAGAAGATATTGAAGAGAAAGACAAACCTCCTGTTAGAAAGGAGCAGGGATTTGAAAAGAAGGATAGGAGGATAAGAACATCGAGAAATAAATTTCATAACTTTGAACAGAGGACTTCTAATTATACTGCTGAGGAATTAGAAGATATTGCTCGAAGAAAACGGGAAGAATACTATTCTAAGGTAAAAGGGGGGGAATTGAATGATGTATAATCAAATTCTAAAGGATATATTGATGGAATACGAAAGAAAGAGGGACGAAGCCATCTATCAACAGAGGTTGAAAAAAAGAAAAGGTATATAGAAAGGTTCCTAGAATAAGGGAAATAGATGAGCAAATATGGAAGGCTGGTCTATCTATGTCCAAAGCTGTTATAGAAAATCCAGAAGGCTATAAAGAGGATTTATTGAAAGTAAAAAAAGAGAATAGAAGAATTGAGAATGGAAAAAGCCTACTTACTTACTGAGAACAATATACCCTTAGACTATTTGGACATTAAATATCAATGTGATAAATGTGAAGATACAGGCTATTTACCCAGTGGGCAAAAGTGTAATTGTTTAAAACAAGCTATTATAAATGAAACCTATAAGATGTCAAATATCGAAAATGTACTTAAAAAAAAGAAAACTTTGATACATTTAACATAAATATATTCCCAGATGAGCCCTTTGAAGGGGAAAGTATGACCCCCCCTAGGGAGAATATGAAATATATATCCAATATATGTGTAGACTATGTAAACAATTTTAATGAAAAAAATGAGGAGAACTTGTTGTTCTATGGTAGTACTGGTGTGGGGAAAACCTTCATGTGTAATTGTATAGCTAAAGCATTACTGGATATGAACAAGATAGTTATATACCAAACAGCCTTTAAGATTTTGGAGATTATAGAGAAAAGAAGATTTGGAAGAGGAGACAATAGATTTGAAGATTATGAATATGATCTATTATTCCATGCTGACCTTTTAATAATAGATGATCTAGGCACTGAATTATCCAATGCTTTTACAAATGCAGAAATATTTAATATAGTAAATACCAGATTAATAGATGGAACTAAAACTATTATATCTACAAATTTAACACCAGATGAAATATCCAATATCTATACAGATAGGGTATTTTCTAGAATATTAGAAAAATTTATTCCATTAAAATTTTTTTGGGCCAGATTTAAGATACTATAGATGGGAAGCCAAATAAGCAGCTCTGCTGCTTATTTTATGTATAAAAGAGTCTTATTATATATAAAGGATATTTATTATACAATCCCCCAGGAGGATGTTAAAATAAAAACGAGTAGATATTATTTTAACAATTTTTATTTTCAAAGTCACTTGTTAAAATTATTTAAAGGGGGGGATTATCCATGAAAAAGAATCAAGTATTTATTGGCATCTTGGTTTTGGTCCTAATGATAGTTTTGCAGTATCCTTAAATTCCAGGAATGGTAATTTAACTTTATCATTGATTACAGGATTGATGTTAGGCTACATACTCACCAGATCTAGATACGGTTTTGCTGGTGGAGTAAGAAAATTTATTTTACAGGAGATGGTTCATTAACTAAAGCATTACTATTGATGTTTGCTTTGTCTCTAATAGCTACAGCAGGAATACATTATGGTGCAGTTCAAAAAGGCGCCGTAGTAGCTATAAGGCAGCAGAAGGAGAAGCTATAATACCTGGGACAGGACATGTACAATCTGCAAGTTTATCTACTATAATAGGAGGAATTATATTTGGAATAGGCATGATATTTGGTGGTGGTTGTGCATCAGGTACATTAACTGACTCAGGAGAAGGAGAAGCTAGAGCTTGGATAGTTACATTATTCTTTTGTATAGGAGGTATACTTGGTACCAATAGGGAACCCTGGTGGTCAGAAAGCGTATTTTCAAAAGTAGGAACTACAGTTTATCTACCGATGTATTTGTATATAGGAGCAGTTATAATTTCTTTAATTCTATTATCCTTACTATATATATTAACTAGAAAATACGAAGATAAGCGAAAAAGAGAAGGAACTTATATCAAGGAAAGCTATGAAGATTGGCAAAAACCTCTTCCAGCACCTAAGGAATTTAAATTATTTAGCAAAGAGACTTATCACAAATTATTTATAGAAAGATGGTCTTTCACTACTGGTGCTGTATTATTAACATTGGTTTTTATATTTATAATAAATACCACAGGTTCTAGCTGGGGGGGCTTCAGGGCCATATACCTTATGGGGAATATGGTTATTTGAAAAGTTTGGAATAGACTTTTCATCTAATCCAGCATTAGCTGGAGCAGTGGAGACAGTAAACAATGGTCTTATGAACCATCCTGTATCCATAAGAAATATTGGAATGATATTTGGTGCTGCTATTGCTCTATTATTAGCAGGACGATTTAAATTTAACTTCGATTTTAAAGGCAAAGATGTGCTATTTTATGCACTAGGAGGAATATTTATGGGATATGGGGGGGCAAAGGTAGCTAGAGGCTGTAATGTGGGAGCATTATACTCAGGTATATGTAACTTTTCCCTTTCTGGTTGGTTTTTCCTAGTAGCTATGACCATAGGTGGGGTAATTGGTTCTAAAATATATCAAAAAGTATTTTTAGAGGATACTAAAAACGTAGCAAAAGATGTTTAATAATAGTGGGACGACAGGGAAATTCTTGTCGTCCCAAATTTATGGGACAGGGAGAATCTATCCCCCCCTTGTCCCAGCTAATAGCAAAAGCATCTTTTTTTTAGATGTTATAAACTTTTTAAAGGTTTCTTCATATCCTTTAAATTTGTAATTATTCCTATAGGCCAAATAATAGTTAAATTTTGCATTAAAATCCTTAATGTTAATTTTCTTTAGTATACCCCCCCTTCTCAATTCTTTCTTAATCACTACCTCAGGTAAAAAAAGCAAATCCACGGCCAGAAGCTACTGTAGATTTTATGGATTCTGGAGAATTTGAAGATAGAGCCACATTTAAGTCTTCTATACTTATTCCATGTTTCAATAATATATTAGCTAAAACTGCTCTGTTGTTAGAATCCTCTTCTCTAAGGATGAGAGGAATATTTAAAATTTCATCTATGTCTATTTCATCGTATTCTTCATTAGGACCGCTAACCAATAGCAATCTATCGGCTAATATAGGTATAGTAGTTATACTTTCAGTTTCGTGAAATCCTGTGATAACACCAATATTGGTATCATGGCTTAATAGTTTTTTTATTACCGTATTTGTATTATGAACTTCTAATTCCACATCTACATCGGTATATATCTCTTGAAAGGTATATATACTACAGGGAAGAACGTATTCCCCAAGACTTTTACAAGCACATATGGATAAAGTTCTTTTTATCTTTTCTAAATTTTAAGGCTCTTTTTAATATTATCCTCTAGGAAAGCATGGTAGTAGCATGTTCAAATACTATTTTGCCTTCTTCTGTTAACTCTACTCCTTTGTTGCTTCTTTCCAGAAGAGTAGCTCCAATTTCATCCTCTAAATTTTGGATTTGCATACTTAACCCAGGCTGGGTAAGATGTAGCAACTTTGCGGCCTTTGAAATACTATTACATTTTACTGTTACGTAAAATGATCTTAGATAATCTAAATT
>JMBX01000106.1_pt1 | contig 21808 bp, 31 predicted proteins | sample 616521 | NCBI WGS metagenome assembly JMBX01 (sample SAMN02727906, study PRJNA239997) | anaerobic digester metagenome | biome: anaerobic digester; isolation source: mesophilic anaerobic digester inoculated with municipal waste water sludge... | place: Germany: Bielefeld University, CeBiTec ...
TAAACTTCAAAAAAACATCAATATTATTCTGAATATTTTTAATTGTCTAAATATTCACAAATATTCGTTAAACTAATCTCCTAATAAAAAAATTCCCAAACAACTCTTTTACTAAAATTTTTGTTTCCACTTCATCATATATAAAATAAGATATAGGTCCTATATACTCTCCTTTACCAGGTAATGTAGCTATTTTCATTTTTTTTCTAAATCTATCTTTCTTGCTGACATAGCCCCCCCTTTCATAATTGCCTCAAAGGGTACATTGGTATCTACGTAATCATAATAGGTCTTGACCATCTTAGGCAAAGTTAATAGATTTTTAGGTTTTAATATCTGTTTCATAAACTCCTTCATAAATACTTGCTGAGCTTTAACTCGTCCTAAATCTCCATCCTTATAGGATCTAAATCTTAAATACATTAAAGCCTCATCCCCCCCATTTAATGTTTGTAACCCTGGATCTAAATTAATATATGGATCAGGGTGACGCATTTTTACAGGCACATCTATTTCCACTCCTCCAATTGCATCTACTATACTTTTTACAGCTAAATAATCTACTGTTATATAATATTTTAAATCCACACCCAATAGATCTTTTACCGTTTTTATAGATAAATAAGGTCCTCCATAGGAATGGGCATGGGTTATTTTTTTTCTGGATTTTTTTCTTCCCCTTATTTGAACTCTAGTATCTCTGGGAATAGACAATAGAGTTATCTCCCAGTTTTAAAATTATATTTACCCAATATCATAGTATCCGTACGCAACCCAGTTGGTTCATGTCTATTTTCACCTTTTATCTTCTTTTCTTTTACAGCTTTTATACCCCCCCTATACCATCATTATCATCTATACCCATGAGTAAAACTAAAATCTCATCTTCATCGCCAAATGTATCTTTCATTTCATCTTCATCTAAAGAAATAGCAGATTCCTTATTAGATAAATGTTTCCCTGCCATAGCAAATAAAACAGAAAAACACACTAATGATATAAAAAAAGTAGTCCAAAATTTTCTTTTCATAGTTATAACCTCCAATGTGTACAGCCTATATTTTAAATAATACTAGATATGGAGGTGTTTTGCAATGAAAATAAGATTACAATTTGGATACATAGGGGGGGTTCCCTTCTATATAAAATCTATAAGGAAAATCCTTTGCCTCTTCTGCATAATCTATACCAATCCTAGTGGTTTCAATAATATTAAAATCCTCTTCTAAACCTGATTCTACATACAATCTATTTCTACATAAATTCTCTTTATCTAAAGTTTATCTATATTAAAAGCCATAGAAAGTTTTCCTGGCCCATTGGTCAAATTCCTATTTTGGTACTTAGTCAATTGATGGTAGGATTTCCAAATCGATTTATGGACATCTCATCTATTCCCTCTAAAGGTTCTACTCCCCGTATGAGAACTGCCTCAGGAGAACCTTCCTCTTCTGTTACAATATTAAGGCAATAGTACATGCCGTATATTAGATAAACATAAGCTCTTCCAGGATCTCCATACATAGTTTCTACTCTATTAGTCTTCTTCCCACCATAGGAGTGAGCTGCCTTATCCCTAAGTCCTAGATAACCTTCCGTTTCTACAATTTTCCCTTTTAATAATTTCCCATCTATATTGTGTACTAAAATTTTCCCTAAAAGCTCTTTTGCCACTATTAATGTATTTCTATTATAAAAACTTCTATCCAATTTCATATTATATTCCCACCTTTTACTGAAATATTATATTGTTGATATATATTTTATCTAAAAAAAACAAAAAAAGGCAATTAATTGCCTTTTTTTGTTTTTTTTATTATTCTCAATTTTTATTACAAATATTATCTTCTACCATATCTAATAGTATATCCCTTCTTAGCTCAGAGGCCTTTTCTTTCCCTACTAAATTTTCTACTAATTTTATAGCAAAATATACCGCTACAGCTGGTCCTCTAGCCGTTATAATATTTCCATCTTGTACTACCAAATCTTCCTTGTATGAACTTTCCTTTAGGTCATCTTCAAAGCCTGGATAGGATGTGACCTTTTTACCTTTGAGAATCCCTGCCCTTTCCAATACTATTGGTCCAGCACATATAGCAGCTATTATCTTTTCTTCTTGATTAAACTCCTTTACTAATTTGATAACCCTATCATCATCCCTTAAATTGGTAGCCCCCCCTGGTATGCCTCCTGGAATAACTAATCCATCATAATTTTTGATATCATCTATTTCGTCTATTTTTTTTATCTGCTTCTATAGTTATCCTATGAGCTCCTTGTACCTTTTTTTTCTTCTATAGAGCAAGTATCTACTATAATGTCCATTCTCCTCAAATAGTCCACTGTGGTAAGAGCCTCTACCTCTTCAAAACCTTCAGCCAACAACAATAAAACCTTTTTCATTCTTCTACCCTCCTAAAAAAAATATTCATATATATTATATCAATAATAGGGAAATTTACCAAAAATAAAAATATGGCATAGTTCCTTTTGAATTGAAGGGGTTAGAACTATGCCAATGGTGGGCTTATTTGTGTTCTTCTAATGTGGCAATAGCCTCATTATGAAGGGTTGTTATTTTAGAGAGTACCTTTTCATCTATTTTAAATTGGTTCTCCTCTATTATATCTATATATTTACTAACTATGCTAGATGTTACAGTGTTTTTATTTTTTTTGCCGTCTTCTTATAACTCGACAATACTTCTTCTTTTATTTCATTGGTTTCATAATCATATATAGGGGGGGTATTATCTGAACCTTCTAGATAAAACCTTAAATAGGTTCCATAAAGCCTTAATAATTCTTCATATTTTATACCTTCAGGATATTTTTTTATATATTCTTCAACTATTATAAGTCTTCCTGCTAATTCATCAAAAGGTATTATCAAAGCTGAATCAATTATTGTAGGTTTATTTGATTCCATTGCTTTTATATGGATATAGTCCTTTAATTCATTAGATATATATTTGTCATAAACTTTCAAGGCTTCATAATCTATAATTGGATAAAAGGCTCCTTCTAAATTAATCAACTTATATTTTCCTTGTATCAGCTTATCTATTAACTCCTTTAGGTCCCCCCCATTTTTTTTATTTCTTCTATTTTACTCTCATCAAAAAAATAAATATGAATGTATCTCCCCCCCTTCCTGTTGTTTTGCTAATTGATGAATTCCAGATAAATTCAACAATTCTGCTTGGAAATCCTCAATAAACAACTGATCCGTGTACTCTTCTATATATAATTCTTGTACCAATTCTAATTTTTCAATCATCTCTACCTTTCTTCTGGGGAAACCTTTTCTATATTCTCTTCTATATATTTTATAAGATCTATAGGCTCATTATGGTTTTCTACCATATTCCTAAAATCCTTCATTATGTTTACATTTAGATTATCCTCTTTATCTTCCGCTATAGCTGCTTCCTCTTCTACATTATCTACTACCTTTTCATCATTCCCTTGCATATTATTAGAGCTACAACCTGAAAAGAACAATATCAATACTATGATCATAGTAATTGATAAAATGATAGTTTTGTTTCTCATATCCTTACCTCATTTCACTATTATTATCTTAATCCTTATCTCTTATATATTATATCTTAAAAACACAATTCCTGACAGTATTTTGCTATGATTATTATTATGTATAATAATATATCAATTTATAAGCTAAAAGTCGTTACAAATGAGTTACAATAAATGTTATAATTTAATTATAAGTATAAAGGAGGTGTTAATATGGACAATAGGGAATATATAGATTTAATAGTAAATAAACAAAAGGCCTTTTTTTTAATTTAAATTCTACCAAGGATATATACTTTAGGATAGAACAGCTAGATAAATTAAAAAAAATATTATATTAGAATATGAAGATCTAATAATAGACAGTCTATATAAAGACCTAGGGAAATCTCCATTTGAAAGCTATTCTACCGAAATTGGTATGGTTTTATCTGAAATATCCCATGCCCAAAAGAATATCAAAAATTGGTCTAAAGTAAAGAAGGTAAAGACTCCTTTAACTAATTTTAAAGCTAAATCCTATATATATCCAGAACCTTATGGAAATGTACTTATCATTTCTCCTTGGAACTACCCTCTACAACTTACCTTAGCTCCTCTCCTTGGTGCTATAGCTGCAGGAAATACTGCTCTAATTAAACCTTCCAGTTCCTCCCTTCATACTAGTAATACAATAGAAAAAAATGATAAATGAAAATTTTCCTGAAGAATTTATTCATGTAATTAATATGGATTCAAAATCTGCTGATTATTTATTAGATAAAAAATTCGATTATATATTCTATACAGGGAGTGTTTCTGTAGGGAAATTGATAATGGAAAAGGCCTCTAAACACCTAACTCCTATTACATTAGAATTAGGAGGTAAAAGCCCTTGTATAGTGGATAAAGAAGGGAATATTGATATATTCGCTAAAAGAATTGTATGGGGGGGAAAATTTTTAAATGCTGGACAAACCTGTGTAGCTCCAGATTATGTATATGTTCATAAAGATATAAAGGATAAACTAATCGAAAAAAATTGTAAAATATATCGAATATTTTTATGGGAAAACATAAAGGATAATGATGAATACCCAAGAATTATAAATAAAAAAAACAATTTAATAGATTAATCTCTTTAATAGATGAAAACAAACTAATCTATGGAGGAGATTCAGATTTAGAAAGTCTTTATATCTCTCCTACTATCATGGATAATATAACATGGGATGATCCAGTTATGGAAGATGAAATATTTGGCCCTATACTACCCCCCTATTAGAATATGAGTCCATAGTACAAGTCATAGAAGAGATAAAGAAAAGACCCCCCCGCCCCCCCTTAGCTCTATATGTATTTTCCACTAATCCCAAAGTAGTTACTAAAGTTATAAATAGTCTATCCTTTGGTGGTGGATGTATTAATGATACTGTGATGCATTTAGCCAATCCTCACCTGCCCTTTGGTGGAATTGGAGATAGTGGCATGGGTGCCTATCATGGGGGGGAATATAGTTTTCACACCTTTACCCATTATAAAAGTATATTGGACAAAAGCCTTAGTCCAGATGTAGATACTCGATATCCACCTTACAAAGGTAAACTAAAATGGGTCAAAAAAAATTCATGAAATAAAAATTATCACCCTAGGGTAAATAATAAAACCCTTAGGGTGATAATTTTTATTTTATCTTTTACCATTATAAGCTTTTTTTTAAGGTTCTTTTTTTTGCCTTTTCTTTTCTTCTTTTTCCTTTACATTATCGTGAGCTGTGGATAGCATCAATTTTATCCTATTCAATTGATTTACTTCACTAGCCCCCCCTGGATCATAGTCAATAGCCACTATATTAGCTTGTGGATATTCATCCCTAACAGCTTTTATAACCCCCCCTTTACCTGTTATATGATTTGGAAGACAACCAAAAGGCTGTACACATATTATATTCTCAGCACCACTGTGGATCAATTCCAACATTTCAGCGGTAAGAAGCCAGCCTTCTCCATATTGATTACCTATTGATACTAGTCTTTCTGCTTCTTCTACCAATTCATATACAGTCATAGGCTCGTGAAATCTTTTACTATTTCTCAAAGCTTTTCTTAAAGGTTTCCTATAATACTCCATATACTTAATAGCTATATCGCTACCTACTTTAGGCAAAAATCCCTTAGATAAATACTTATATTTATAGGTTGCATTATAACAGCTGTACATTAAAAAGTCAGTTAAATCCGATACTACTGCCTCTGCTCCTTCTTTTTCCAATATGTCTACAACATTATTATTAGCCATAGGATGGTATTTTACCAATATTTCCCCTACTATACCTACTCGTGGTTTTACCAATTGTTCATCTATCTCTAGTTCATCAAAATCCTTTACCATTTGGTATATATTATCTTCATATTCCTTTTTATCTCCTACTCTAACGCTTTGAGAGCATTTTTCTAACCAGTGTTCTGCCAATAGATTTGCAGAGCCTTTTATTTTCTCATAGGGTCGTACTCGGTACAACAACCTCATAATAAGGTCTCCATACATTATTGCCATAATACCTTTTCTAGCCATATCCATAGAGTAAGTAAAACCAGGATTGGTCTCTATCCCTTGAGCGGATACAGCTATAACTGGGACATTTCCAAAACCTGCATCCTTTAAAGCCTTTCTAATAAATCCAATATAGTTAGAAGCTCTACATACTCCTCCTGTTTGACTCATCAACAAAGATACATTGTTTAAATCATATTTACCTGACTTTAAAGCAGCTATATATTGTCCTACAGTTATTATTGAAGGATAACAAGCATCGTTATTTACATATTTTAAGCCTTCATTTATAGCTTTAGGATCGTATGCAGGTAAAAACTCCAAATGATATCCACAGGTATTTAAAGCTGCTTCCAACAATTTAAAATGTATTGGTGCCATTTGAGGTACCAAAATAGTATGTTTTTCCCTCATCTCTTTTGTAAATATTACTCTTTCATCTGGCTCATATACCTTCTCCAGCTTAAATCCTCTCTTTTCCCTTTCCTTTAAAGCTGCATTTAAAGATCTTATCCTAATCTTTGCTGCACCTAGATTATTCACTTCATCTATTTTTAATACGGTGTATATTTTTTCATAAGCATGGAGTATTTCTTCTACCTGATCGGTGGTTACCGCATCTAGGCCACATCCAAAGGAATTTAGTTGTATAAGCTCCAAATTCTCCTGAGTAGCTACAAAAGAAGCTGCTCTATATAATCTAGAGTGATATACCCATTGATCTAAAACCCTTAAAGGTCTATCAGGTTTAGATAAATGAGCCACTGAATCTTCAGTTAATACTGCCATACCTAAAGACGTAATAAGTCCAGGTATACCGTGATTTATCTCTGGATCTATATGGTAAGGCCTTCCTGCCAATACTATTCCTCTAATTCCTTCTTTTTCAATATACTTTAATGTTTCTTCTCCCTTTCTTTCCATGTCTTTCTTATAGGCCATCAATTCATTCCAAGCCTTATCTACAGCTTTTTTTACTTCTCTCTTAGGTATTGATAAAGGTTTTAGCTCATCTCCAAGTCTCTTCTTCAATCCTTCTTTATCGTCAAAAGTCAAGAAAGGATTTAAAAATAGTATATCCTCATCTTTTAATTCCTCTACATTATGCTTTATTACTTCTGAATAGCCTATTACTACAGGACAATTTACATGGTTGTCTGTTTCTTCATCTTCTCTACGTTCATAGAATATTGCAGGATAAAATATAAATTTAATACCCTTTTCTAGCAAATCCATTATATGTCCATGGGAAATTTTAGCTGGATAACAAGCAGTTTCACTAGGTATAGAGCTTATGCCCTTTTCATAAGTTTCTCTATTGGAATGACCAGATAGTACTACCCTAAATCCTAGTTCTGTAAAGAAAGTATGCCAGAATGGATAATTTTCATATATATTAAGAACCCTAGGTATTCCTACAGTTCCCCCCCTTATAGCTTCTTCTTCTGATAATGATTTATAGTCAAATACCCTATTGTATTTATACTCATATAAGTTGGGAATATCCTTAGTGGATTTTTCTACTCCTGCTCCCTTTTCACATCTATTTCCCGTTATATATTTTTCCCCCATCAGAAAATATATTTATGGTCAATAAGCAGTTGTTTCCACACCTACCACAGTTTACCCTCTTGGTTTTATAACTAAAACTATCTAATTCATCTTTTAATAGTATATTGGATTCTTCCCCTTCTTCATATCTCTCCTTAGCAATTAAAGCTGCCCCTAATGCTCCCATTAATCCAGGAATATCTGGTCTTACTGCTTTTCTTCCTGAAACTAATTCAAAGGATCTTAAAATTGCATCACCATAGAAGGTACCTCCTTGAACAACTATATTTTCACCCATCTCTTCTGGATCTCTTATTTTTATTACCTTTTGGATAGCATTCCTAATAACGGAATAGGAAAGACCTGCAGCTATATCTCCAATACTTGCCCCCTTCTTTTTGAGCTTGTTTTACTTTAGAATTCATAAATACAGTACATCGAGAACCTAGATCCACAGGATTTTTTTGCTAAAAGCCCTTCATTTAAAAAAATCCTCCACTGACATATTTAAAGAATGGGCAAAAGTCTCTAAGAAAGAACCACATCCAGAAGAACAAGCTTCATTTAATAATATGCTATCAATTACTCCATCATGATTTCATACATTTCATATCTTGACCACCAATATCCAGTATAAAATCCACCTTTGGCTGGAAAAATTGTGCTGCTTTATAATGGGCTATAGTCTCTACTTCTCCTTCATCTATATTTAAGGCAGCTTGGATAAACTCCTCTCCATATCCAGTAACAGCTGAATAGGTAATTCTCTCTCCTTCTGGAAGTTTCCCGTATATATCCTTTAGTATCTCTACAGTCAAATCTAAAGGCTTACCCTTATTATTCCCATAATAAGAGTAAAGGATATTGTTTTCATCGTCAATTAGTACTGCCTTCGTGGTAGTAGAACCAGCATCAATTCCTAGATAACATCTTCCCCCCCTATGTTCTCCTATATCCTTGTAGGACATTTTATGGGTTTCATGTTCTTCTCTAAAACGTTTTAACTCATCTTCATCTTTAAATAAAGGTCTTATCTTGCGAATTTCCGACTCTATAGGCCCTGTAGAATCTATAGCTCTATTCTTTAATTCTTCAAAACTTATCGTCTTTTCCTCTACTGAAGAAACCGCTGCCCCCCCTATAGCTACAAATAGTTGGGAATTATCAGGAAATATTATTTCATCATCTTTTAGTCCCAAGGTCTCTACATATCTTTTTCTAAGCTCTGGCAAAAAGTGAAGTGGTCCTCCTAAAAATGCCACCTTCCCCCCCTTTATAGGTCTACCACAAGCTAAATTGGATATGGTTTGGTTTACCACTGATTGAAATACCGATGCAGCTATATCCTCTTTAGACACTCCTTGATTTATCAAAGCTTGAACATCAGTTTTAGCAAATACTCCACAGCGGGAAGCTATAGAATATATGGCCTTATGATTTGCAGCTAATTCATTCAACCCTTCTGCATCAGTTTCTATTAAAGAAGCCATTTGATCTATAAATGCTCCAGTTCCTCCAGCACATATACTGTTCATTCTTTGTTCTACATTGCCCTCGAAATAGATGATCTTTGCATCCTCCCCCCCACCTAATTCGATAACTACATCTGTTTCTGGAATAAATTCTCTAATCCCAGTAGTAGATGCAACTACTTCCTGTATAAAGGGAATATCTAACCACTTGTGAACGGAAAGCCCACCTGAACCTGTAACCATTATGGTTACACTCTCATTTTTAAATCTCTTATATGCGTCTAATATTACATCCTTTACACTATTTCTAACATCGGAATAGTGCCTCTTATAGGTGCTATATATTATTTCATATGATGAATTTAGTGCCACTAACTTAACAGTAGTGGACCCTACGTCTAAACCTAAATGTATTTTAGCCATACTATTGCAGCTAAGCTGCTTCTACCCCCCCTTATATTATTTATATATAATTAGTAAACTCCTTTACATAATTCAATAGATTAAGTGAATTATAGCATAATTAATATTAAATTACAAATATTAGAAACAACCTAATATATATTGATATTGCTATATTGTATTGTTTATTATATATATATATTCTATCATATGTGTATTTGAAATCTTACATTTCACTATATAAACCTTTGATTATAAATATCGTATTATTTATTAATTTTAGCACTATTTTAGTACTTGTACTATGAAAAGTAAGGATTGCACAAAATAAAATTATAGTGTATAATGTTTATCACAAGGGCGATTAACTCAATGGTAGAGTGTCATCTTGACGTGGTGAAAGTTACAGGTTCGAGTCCTGTATCGCCCACCAAAATATAAAAGGAAAGCCAATATTGGCTTTCCTTTTATATTTTAGAAACAAAATACTACACATCTTCTAGGGATACATATTATTTGCCCTATTTGTAGTCTATTAGGATCTATTCCTGGATTAGATTTTATTATTTCCTGTAAGGGTATATTAAATTTTTGCCCAATTGAGAATAGTGTATCTCCTGCCTTTACAACATAATAAACACCCTCAGGACATGGGGGCAAATATGGTACTGGTTGGGGGTATACATATCACTTGCCCTATTTGTAATCTGTTAGGATCTATTCCTGGATTAGCATTTATTATCTCCTGTAGGGGTATATTAAATCTTTGACTTAAATTATATAAGGTATCCCCTGACTTTATGGTATAATAAAAACCATTAGGACATGGAGGAAGTGGTGCAGTTACCTTAGGTATACATATCACCTGACCTATTTGTAAATTATTTGGATCTATTCCTGGATTTATTGCCATAATTCCTTCTACAGTTGTGTTAAACCTACGAGCTAATTGAAATAAAGTATCCCCCTGACTTAATTGTATATGCAAAACTTCCAGTAGGGCAAGTCCGTTCTATTTCATAATTATCCTTCATATTTATCACCTTTCCTTTATAATATTCTGCACTATATATTATGCAGAATAAGGATTAAGTGTTAAGGATATTTAAAAACTTGGCACACAAATTATTTTGGTCAAACAAAAGCCTTGCGCACCCATGGAAGTAAACCAAGGTAGGTACCTGTCCCTGTTTGTATTTTAAGATTTTTAATTAAAGGAATTAGCCGGAAGATTTAGTATACAAAGGCTCTTTTTGTTTAGGGGTTTAAAAAAAATGATAAACCTAAAATACCAATCATTAAAATTAAAAATACCCATAACATTTCAATAGAAAGATGTAAACGAATACCTGTACTTAGTAACAGAATAATAGTAAATGGGACCATAGTCAATATATTTTGCAAAGCAGCAACTAAAAATCTTACAAACATAATGCTCTGAACTGAAGTACCTGTTAAGCATAATTGTTCAAATGTACCTGTTAGCATTTCTGAATACAAACTATTACTAATAAAAGATAATGTAAGAGAGAAGAAAAACCAACTTACATACCCAACTATTAGCTTTGTAATTTCCATTTCAATTACGATAGGATCCACTGCCTTCATATTCCTTGTATATAGAAATATAATCATAAAAAGAATATAATAAAATAATAAATCTGTTAAAGAGCCAAACCAATAACGCTTAATTCCTATATAGGTCTTTTTTTTATTTGTCCAATTAATAAATTCATTGTTTCACTACTCCTTTATCTTTTTTTCACCAGATCCATATATAAATCTTTCAATTCATATTTACTCTTATACATATCTAGAATTGGGATTGAATTGTTCTGAAATCTGTTAATAATGGATTTAGCTTCATAAGGCGATTGAATCTTAAATCTTATCTTAATGGAGTAATTGTATGGATTTTAATCTCTATTTCTTTTGGCTCTAATTACAAATTGTTCTTCTACCAGTATTCTATAGCTCCATATAAATTAGCTTTTCACAAAAATGCTACTTTCCTAGTAATCTGCTCTGTAAAATATACATATTGTTTCTAAGCTTTTTTTTAATTCTCTCCATCTTTAATAACCTCTTGAACACATTTATCTTTATTAAAATCTTCATAATAAGTAGCATCTACTTGGATATGGGGGGAATAGTTTTTGTTTCCATATTTATTGTACCATCTTTATTTAATCCTAACTCTCTACTATATCTAATTGCAAATTTACTATTTGGTAAGAAAACAATAGGGATAGATTCAAATACTTTTCCTCCTCCAGTAGGCTCCCCAACTAATGTAGCAAAACCAGTATCTTTTGCAAAGGCAGCAAAGTTTTCAGCTGCTCCATAAACATTCCTATCTACTAATAGATATATCTTGCCTCTAAAATCTATCTTGTCGTCTAAATTATGGTCAATATCTGCTGGTTCTATTTGAATAGAATAGGTTTTATAATAATTAAAATCCCTTTTTACCTCCTCAGGGAATTGTGCTAATACTTTTTCATCTAGCTGTTTAATAGTAGTTAATCCTTCCACTCTATATGGATCATGCTTGTATCTATGACCACTTTTAAAAAAACGAGTAATATTCAACACTTAAAGGTTTATCTGCTAATAATTTTACCATATCTATCCAATAATCGTTTTCACCCCATCATTACCTCTTATATCAATGATCAGTTTTGGGTAATCCTCAACTTCTTTTAAAAATTCTTTTATTTTATTATAATCTTCCTTAGCAGTATCAAAACTAGCCATTTTTTTAATCCTCATATATGCTAACTCATCTTCTATCAATACATTAGTTTCTAAAACAGGCTCTTTATACAGTTTAACATCATTTATATTACCATCAAATTGGTATCTGTACATAACATAAGGACTAGAAAAAGTATCATGCCAAAAAAAAGTCTCTAAAATTGCCAGTTTCAGCAAGAGATAAATAATAGGATTTGTAAAATCTCCTAAAATCTTCGCCGTCTAAAATACTCACATGATTATCGTTTAAATCCCCCCCAAGTATCCTCTCCATGGCTACAAGAAACTCTGCATCACTTTTTGTATTCCTAATTAGCCTTTTATACTTTCTTTTGTTTCCTAGCCAATCTATGCCATATAGCCTCTCATTTACCTTAAAGAAAGGATAATTCTCTTCCAATACATCATACAGGTATTCAAAATCCTGCATTTTTTTCCTTAGTTCTAAGCTTAGCTTCAACTATTCCATAATAGGATTCATCTTTTGCCACTACCTGAAATTCATCTCTATTGTTATATACTCTTTCTAACATAAACAGCAATAATACTATCAATACAATTGCAGCAATAAATCTTCTTTCTTGTTTACGAGTCATTTCTTTTAACATTTGAATACCTCCTTTGCTTATTTTTATTATAACCTTTATAATCACCTATTGCATTAATTTTTATTTAAGTTTTGTAAATCCTTTAACAAGCCAAATATGAACCTTTATCATAGAACCTAAACTTTTAATTTCTTTGACCTAAATCAAAAATAAAAAAAATCTAGGTTAAATACCTAGATTTTTAATCCAATAATTTTTCAAATTCCTCTTTAGGAATTGGTTTGCTAAAATAATAGCCTTGGGCTTTATCACATCCATTTTCTTTAGTATATCAAGTTGTTCCTTAGTTTCTACACCTTCAGCTGTTACCAATATATTAAATTGTTTTGCCAATAATGTTATGGTTCTTGAAATAGCTCTATTTTTTTTCATTAGTTTCTATATCCCATATAAAAGCTCTATCTATCTTAATTTCATTAATACTCATTTCCCTTAAATATTTTAAACTAGAGTATCCTGTACCAAAATCATCCATAATTACAAATACTCCTAAGTCCTTTAATTTATTTAATACATTTATAGTATATTCAATATCAGATATGGCAGTAGTTTCTGTTATCTCTAAACCAAGATATTCAGGTTCTAGTCCTGTTTCTTCCAATATATTAGATACTGTATCTAAAAATTATAATACTGAAATTGTCTAGCTGATATATTAACAGAAACCCTTCTAGGCTTATAGCCCTTTTGGATCCACTTCTTGTTTTGCATACAGGCTTCTCTTAATACCCATTCCCCCCCAATGGAAACTATTAAACCTGTGTCTTCTGCTAATGGAATAAATTTATCTGGAAATATCAATCCCCCCCTTTTAGGATTGTTCCAGCGAATTAATGCCTCCATATCAACTATTTCTTCACTTTTAATATCTACTTTAGGTTGATAATATAATACAAATTCTTCATTATTTACTGCTTCTCTCAATTCATTTAATATTATTAAATTTTCATATTCTTTTACTCCAATTGTTTCATTATATATAAAATAGCTATTACCCCCCCATATCCTTAGCTCTATATAATGCAGCTTCTGCATTTTTTTATTAAAGATAAACTAGTAGTCCCTGCCTCTGGATATACTGCTATACCTATACTTGTGGTTAAATATAGTTTATGTCCATTAGTCAGAATAGGACGTTTAAAATTCTCTATTATCTCGTTTACTATATGAATAATTTCCTCCTCTTCAAATATTTCTTTTATAAGAACAAGATATTCATCTCCTCCACCTCTAGCTACTAAATTTTCCATATCCATAAGTTTTACCAATCTAAATCCTATTAATTTCAATACTTCATTTCCTATATCATGGCCTAATGTATCGTTTATATACTTAAACCGATCTAAATCTATATATAATACAGCTAATTTCTCATTTTCTTTTAAATTATTTAAACTCTCATTTAATTCTTCTACAAAATATAATCTATTAGGTAGGGATGTGTTAGAATCAAAATAAGCTAATTTATATATTTCTTCTTGATGGGATTTTAAACTTTCATTTGCTAATTCTAATTCTTTGGTTCTTTTAGATACTTCAACCTTTAATCTTTGGTTCCAATAAAATAATCCTAATAATACTATAACTATTATAGAAACTACTATTAATATTTGTTTTATATAAGCCCATAACATAAACCCTCCAAAGGACATTTCATCACCAAACCATTTTTTTATATATCTTGTCATAAGTGCCATCTTCTTTTATTTTTTTCTAATCCAGTATTTAACAGTTCATGTATTTCCTTGTTCTCCTTATGGGTTACAGGTCCATAGGCTGTTTGTCCAATAGGATGCCCTACAATTTTTACCTCATCTGATTTTTCATCTTGTTTAGATTATATATAGCTGTTAACTTATTGCCAATAAAAGCATCTGCTTCCCCTTCTAATAAAGCTTGAAGCCCTTCGATTTGACTATGTCTAGGTACCATGATCCATAAGGGATATCTCTAATTCTATCTTCATTAATATCTCCTACTTGGTAAGCTACTCTAGCTCCTTTAAATCCTCTATTCCCTTTATATAGTCTACATCTTTCTTTATAAAAATAGCACTAGAATTGACTATAGTGGACTGAGTAAATAGATACTTTTCTTCTCTGCTAGGAATTTTTGACATCCCTTGTATAGCATCTATTTGCTGTCTTTCAAGAGCAAGAATTGCATCAGACCATCTCATGGGTAACAGTTGTATTTCTACACCTATAGCCTCTTCTATGGCTTTCATTATATCCACATTAAATCCTCTATAATTACCTTTATCATCGACAAATTCATAAGGTGGAAAATTACTATCACCAGCAACTTTTATCTTAATTCTATTTCCATCAACTGGTAGTTCATATGCTTTAGCATTTTTATAATTGCAGAATAACAAAATACAAATAATAGTAAGTATAACACTGGCTATCTTTTGTTTTTTTTACACATTTTTATCCATCCCTAATATGATTTATTATAAACCATTGACTTATTATCTTTATACCCATTTGTTTAAACATATTAAATAATATTGTCATTTATCATAATAAAAGGAGCTTATTCCTATAATAAACAAGCTCCTTTTAATTTATATATTCTTTTTGTATTCATGTATTTCCGATTCCGATGCATATATAAAATGTCCTGGTTTTATCTCAACTAATTTAGGCTCTTCCACATCGTAATTGTGAATACTTGGGTCATAATATATACGTTTTCTATATCTTTCATAATTTGGATCAGGAAGAGGTATAGCAGATAGCAAAGATTTAGTATAAGGATGAATAGGATTTTTATATAATTCATCTGCATCAGCTAGCTCCAAAATCTTCCCTCTGTACATTACCCCCAATTGTATCAGAAAAATATTTTACAACAGATAAATCATGGGCTATAAACAATACTGTTAATCCTAATTGTTCTTTTAGTTTATTCAACAGATTTAATACCTGAGCCTGTATGGATACGTCTAAAGCTGAAATCGGTTCGTCGGCAATTACTAAATCTGGATTGGTAATCAATGCCCTGGCAATTCCAATACGCTGTCTTTGTCCCCAGAGAACTCGTGGGGATAGCGGGTAGCATGTTCAGGAGTTAGACCAACGGTTTCCAACATATTGTATATAAGTTCCATCATATGCTCTTCACTATCACAAAGTTTATTAATTTTCAAGCCTTCCCCCCCTATAATTTCCTTTACAGTCATCCTAGGGTTTAAGGAGGCAATAGGATCTTGAAATATCATCTGAATACCTCTAGTTACTTCCCTCTTTTCTTCCTTAGTAAGTTTTCCAGAAATCAATTTCCCGTTGAAATATACTTCTCCATCAGTAGGTTCGTATAGTCTTATTATGGTTCGACCTGTAGTGGTCTTACCACAACCAGATTCCCCCCCTACCAATCCAAAGGTTTCCCCCCCTTTATATATATTAAAACTAATATCATCTACAGCTTTTACTACTACTTTGTTTTTTTCCATAACCACTAGTAAAATACTGCTTTAAATTTTTGACTTCTAATACTGGTTGTTTACTCATTATCTGCCACCTGCCTTTCCTTTTGTTTCTCAATACGCCTTGTCAAAGCTTCAGGTTTCTCTACCTTAGGTGCATCTGGGTGAAGAAGCCATGTGGCTGCATAGTGAGTATCGCTTACTTTAAACATTGGTGGCTCTTTTTTTAAAATCTATTTTCATAGCATATCTATTTCTAGGAGCAAAAGCATCTCCTTTTGGTGGATAAAGCATATTTGGTGGTGTACCAGGTATTACCAGTAATTCATCTGATGCATCTGTATCTAGATCCGGCATAGATGCCAATAAGCTCCAGGTGTAAGGATGTTGAGGATTATAAAATATTTCATCTACCGTACCTGTCTCAACTATTTTCCCAGCATACATTACCGCTACTCGATCTGCTACATTGGCCACTACTCCTAAATCGTGGGTAATAAATATTACTGAAATTTGGCGCTCCTCTTGTATTTCCTTTATTAAATCCAATATCTGGGCTTGGATAGTTACATCTAAGGCAGTAGTAGGCTCGTCACATATCAATATATCCGGATCACAAGCAAGGGCTATAGCTATAACTATTCTCTGTCTCATCCCTCCAGAAAATTGAAACGGATATTGATTAAATCTCTTTTCTGGCTCTGGAATTCCTACAGCAGCCATTAAATTCAAAGCTTTCTCCTTTGCCTCTGCCTTGCTAATGTTTTCTTTTACTAGCATAGCTTCCATAATTTGTTTGCCAATTTTCATTACTGGGTCTAATGAAGACATTGGATCTTGAAATATCATGGATATTTCAGAACCCCCCCTTATCTTTGTAAATTGCTTGTCACTAAATTTAGTTAAATCTTTATCTTTATATAGTATTTGCCCATCTTCAATATTTGCATTTTTAGATAATATCCCCCCCATTATAGCTTTATTGGTAACAGATTTTCCTGAACCTGACTCCCCCCCAACTATAGCCAATGTTTCTCCCTTGTGTAGATCAAAGTTAACACCTCTAACCCCCCCATGGACCTTACCAGAAAAGGTGTTGAAAGTTATATATAGATTTTTAACTTGTAATACTTTTTCTCTATTCTTCACAACAACAACCTCCTTCTATTCCTGTCCTCTTAGTGTTGGGTCAAAGGCATCCCTTAAACCATTACCAAACAAATTAAAGGATAACATCAACAGGGATATAATTATAGCTGGAAATAACGTTAAATGAGGATGGTCCAACAATACTTTTTGCCCTTCTGCCAATAATACTCCAATAGATGGTTCAGGTGCTTCTATTCCTAAGCCTAAATATGATAAGAAGGATTCAGTAAATATAGCTCCTGGCACTGCTAGAGTAGCTTGAGTAATAATTGGCCCAATAGCATTAGGTAGAATATGTCTAAATATTAAGGTTCTATCCTTAGCTCCCATAGTTCTTGAAGCTAGCACATATTCTTGGCCTTTATACTTATAAAACTGAGCTCTTATCATACGGCTCATACCAATCCAACCTGTAAGTATCATAGCTAATATAAAGGGAACTATACCTGCTCCTAAATACATTACAAATAGTATTATAAGAACAAGGCTTGGAATTCCCCCCTATTATTTCTATTATCCTTTGCATCACCATATCTACCCATCCACCATAATAACCTGATACAGCTCCGTATACTACTCCTATAAACATATTGATCAACACCGACATAATTCCTATAAATAATGAAATTCTTGACCCTCTCCAAAGTCTAGTCCACAAATCCCTTCCTATAGAATCGGTACCAAGCCAAAATATACATCTTCCGCATCTTTTAATTTATAAATATCTATTTTAGCCTTCACCATAGAAGTCTTACTTCCCATATATTCTATGTCATATTCATCTAATATTTTAACTACACAACCTGCATACTTTTCATCTAGATTGTCTTTCTTTACATCCATAACTTTGGTTCCATCAAATATACCTAGTTTTTCTAAACCTGGTATCCTTGGTGGCAATAATGCCCAATCAATATGCTGTTCTCTATAAGTGTATCCATTCATACTTGGCCCAATTATAGCCATTATTATTATTATTAATATTATCCATCCAGCAACTATAGAAGCCTTATTCTTTTTAAAGCGAAGCATAGCATCTTTAAAAAAATCCAATTGCTTCTCCCTGAAATTTTTCATCTTTTATATCTTCATTTAATTGTACAAATTCAAAATCCTCTTTATCTATTTTTATATTCTTAACATCATTAATGTCACTCATTATTTTCTACCTCCTATACGAATTCGAGGGTCAATAATGCCATAGGATAAATCAACTACTAGTATACTCAATAAACTTATCAATGAATAAAAGAACAACGTAGCAATAGTAAGAGGATGATCTAGTGCATTTATAGAGCTTACAGATAACTGCCCTAAACCAGGAATGCCAAATATATTTTCAATAACCATAGACCCTCCCAATATAGAGAAAAACATTGGAATTATAATATTAGCTAAAGGTATAAATGAATTTCGTATAGCATGTCTAACTGTAGCTTGAACTTGGGATAACCCCCCTTGGTTTTAGCTAAAAGCATATACTCAGAATTTAACGCTTCACATAGTTCTGCTCTCATATACCTAGTTATAGTAGCAATTCCACCAAAAGATAATGCCAATACAGGCAATATCATAGACTTAAACTTAGTCCAAGTTAAAGTCGCATCAGTAGATAATAGTATAGGAGCTAATCCCCCCCATTTAAAAGCAACAAAATACTGTAATAGTGCTGCAAATACAAAGGATGGAACAGATATAAATAAAATAACCATAATAGATATTATATGATCTGCTGCCCTATTCTTCTTTAGTGCAGCTACTATTCCAAGTATTATTCCAACAGGAACTGTTAATATGAGGGAAAAAAATATTCACCTGTAAAGTTATAGGTAATTTTGCCTTTATAATATCAAATACCGATACTCTAGGTTGAACCTTTATAGATGTCCCAAAATTAAAGGATAAAAAAATCCTTTAAAAAAAATATCCATATTGTACTGGTAAAGGGTCATTTAAATGATATTTATCTTCAATGGCTAATTTTACATCTTCTGGTAACATAGGATCATCTACTATACTTCCAGGCATAGAATGTATTATGAAGAAAGATATGCTTATTATTATAAATAGCGTTATAGCCATTGCAATCAATCTTTGTACTATATATCTAAGCATAGGCCTACTCCTCTCAAATAAAATAAAACTTTCCATATATATAGGGCACAATCAAGTGCTAATATTAGCACTTGATTGTGACTTTTTATGCTTATAAAATAGATTAATCTACAATATCTGCTTGTAATATTGCAAATCCAACTGCTGGCATATATTCAGTAGTTACTAATTTGATTCTATCTGCAAATACTTGTGCATTGTTGTTTTGGAAAATAGGCACTTGGGGTACATAATCTATTAACATACTTTCCATTTCTGCTAATGCTTTTATCCTTCCTTCTGGATCTAGCAATAAATCCCCCCCTTGAGTAGTTCTATTATATAATTCGTCGAACTCTTCACTGGCAAATCTATGACTCTTGTTTGGAAAGTCAGTAGTCCATACAAACATACTACTCCATGGGTTAAAGGCACTTTGAGTATACGCTCCTATACCCATATCAAAATCTCCATCCCTATAAGCATCATATGCCGCTTGTGGTGGCATAGCTCTAAGTTTTATATCCAGCTTATCTTTTCCAAATAGGTTTTCATATTCTTCTTCTGCAACTTCGGTCATTCTTTTCATAGTCTCTTGAGCTTCAAAATATATTATTTCTATTTCTATCTTATTGTTCCCATTAGCTTCATAAGCTTTTTCAAAATATTCTTTAGCTAAATCTGGATCAAATCCTGAACCTTCTGGTCTTACTGCTTTAGCTTCATCTGTATCACAATATTTTATGCCATTTTCATAATCCACCATAGGAACGGAAGATATATAATATGGTGTTGACTCATATACCTTAAATACGCCTTTAGATATTTTATCTCTATCAATACCATAGAATAAAGCTTTTCTTAAATCATTATTCTGAAGTATTGGATTGTCTTCAGATGTACTATTTATAAAGAATCCCCCATATAGTATTTCTTTCTTGGAATACTACTCTTGGGTCTTCAGAGTATTTGTCATATTCATTTCCGCTTACTACTGCTGTATCTAATTCACCATTTTCAAATAATTGTAGTCTTGTTGCAGACTCTGTTATAACTCTACTTTCGATTCTATCTGGCTTATAGATGTCACCTAATATAGCATCTTCGTTCTTTTCAAATACCCTGTGTTGGTCCCTAACCCATTCTGTAAGTTTATAGGTCCCACAGGATGGAACACTTTCTAAAGTAGTTGCATAAGTAGTTTCTGTTCTATCTTCGTTCATACCAGCTTCATATAATTCTTTATGAACTGGTGATGTAGCTCCACCACCTGCAAAAGTACTATAAACATCTATCTCAGGCATGGCTGTATCTAATGTGATTTCCAATGTCTTTTCATCTAATGCCTTAATTCCAACATCTTCCCATTCTACTTCACCTTTGAAATATTTTTCAGCATTTACTACTGGTATATTGTCCCATAATACGAAGGCATTACGATTGGCTAATTTATTATCCAATAACATCTTATAAGAATATTCATAATCTTCTGCTGTAATAGGTGTGCCATCTGTCCATTTCAAATCATCTCTTATTGTAAATGTCCATACTTTGTTGTCTTCAGTTTCTGGTAACGCTTCTCCATGATATGGAATAAATTCTACCTTTTCAGTTTCTGGATTATAGATTATATCCAATAGGGCACCATAGATATAGCTTATTAGTTCATTATCCTCTGCTGAATCAGATGTATGAGGGTTAAAAGTTTTCGCAGGCATTCCTGCAAGTCTTAGAACTTTTGGTCCAGTTGATTCTTGAGATTCTTCTGCTACATTTGAACTTTTGTTTTCATCCTTAACATCTTTACCTTTGCCGCATCCTGTCGCCAATACTGACATAGTCATTACTACAACTAATAATAATAGTAATAGTTTCTTTGATGTTTTCATTTAATCTCCTCCTGTATACTATATTTTGCTAACTCATCTGGCACCTTAGCACTAAGATGTCTAATGTTAGTCAAAAACGATGAGTCTATTCAATAACCATTAAATAGCTCTTTAAAAATATTTGACACATCTCTTATATTAAATTGGATCTTCAAGCATCCATAAATTTGTATAATTATAAATTTAATATTAATCTGGTTCAGTATTTCAAATTTTTTTTAAAAACTCAAATTAGCAAAAATTTATACTCTATTCAACTATTTTGAATGGTTATTAAATATATTTATTCTATGCTAACACATTTTTAGATTACAAGTCAAACTTTTAAAAATTCACAATCTTTCATGTTTTTTTTACTTTTAAATAAAATTACATCTAGTAA
>JMBX01000107.1_pt1 | contig 21684 bp, 39 predicted proteins | sample 616521 | NCBI WGS metagenome assembly JMBX01 (sample SAMN02727906, study PRJNA239997) | anaerobic digester metagenome | biome: anaerobic digester; isolation source: mesophilic anaerobic digester inoculated with municipal waste water sludge... | place: Germany: Bielefeld University, CeBiTec ...
TTATAAAGAAAAAAAATAATAGCAGAGTGGGCACCAAATGAAAAAGTTGCATTAGAATCAGCTTTAGGAGCTTCCATATTTGGAGCAAGATCCCTTGCTGCTATGAAGCATGTGGGATTAAATGTGGCTGCGGATCCATTCTTTACTGCAGGTTATACTGGGGTTAATGGAGGAATGGTATTAATTACTGCAGATGACCCTGGACTACATTCCTCTCAAAATGAACAAGACAACAGATATTATGCCAAATTTGGTAAAGTTGCCATGATAGAGCCAAGTGATAGCCAAGAGGCTAAGGATATGGTTAAGATTGCTATGGAAATAAGTGAAGAATTTGATACCCTTGTTTTAATGAGATTGACTACAAGAGTATGCCATAGTAAATCTTTAGTAGAAGTAGGGGGGGAAAGAAAAGAAGTACCTCTAAAACCATATAAAAAGAATTTAATGAAATATTATGTAGCTCCTGCAGTTGCTAAACAATTACATGTAAAAGTAGAAGAAAGGTTAAAAAGATTAGAAAAATTTTCTAATGAAACGGATTTAAACTATATTGAATGGAATGACAAAAAAAATAGGTATAATTTCATCTGGAATAGCCTACCAATATGCCAAGGAAGTATTTGGGAATAATGCATCTTATTTAAAATTAGGCTTTACCAACCCTCTTCCTGTAGATAAAATAAAAAAAATTTGCTCAAGAGGTAGAAACTATATATGTAGTAGAAGAATTGGAACCATTTATAGAAGAACAAGTTAAGGCTTTGGGTATAGACTGTATAGGGAAAGACAAAATCCCTAATATTTGGGAATTGAACCCAGAAATTGTAGAAAAATCTTTACTTGGCAATGAACGAGAAACTATTAAATATGATAAATCTATTGTGGTAAATAGGCCCCCCCTACTTTATGTGCAGGATGTCCTCACAGGGCATTTTTCTATGAACTAGGGAAAAGGAAAAATACTATAATAACTGGAGATATAGGCTGCTATACATTAGGTGGTGCAGAACCATTAAATGCTATGGATACAACTATATGTATGGGTGCTAGTGTTAGTTTAGGACATGGTATGGAAAATTAATCAATAAATATAATGATGATAGAAGAGTGGTAAGTGTTATTGGCGATTCTACTTTTTTTCCATTCTGGAATGACTAGTCTACTAGATGTAGTATACAATAAGAGTAATACTATTACTTGTATACTTGATAATAGAGTAACTGGTATGACTGGACATCAGGATAATCCAGGAACTGGATATACTCTTCAAGGAGAAACGACTAAGATGGCAAACATTCCTGAAATCGTTAAGGCTTTAGGAGTAGAACATGTTAGGACTATTAATCCTTTAAAACTAGATGAATTAAAAGAAGCTTTTGATTGGGCTTATGATCTTGATGAGCCTTCTGTAATTATTTCAAGATGGCCTTGTGCACTTAAGAGATTGTCTGAATATGATAAAAAGAATTTAAATATGTACCAGGTGTATGTGAAGTAGATCAAGAGAAATGTATTGGCTGCAAAATGTGTGTAAATACTGGATGCCCAGCAATATACTTTGATAAGGAAACTAAAAAAAATCAAGTATTGATGAAGTACAATGTGTAGGCTGTGAACTATGTATGCAAGTATGTCCAGTAAAAGCAATAAGCAAGGTGGGTGAATAAAATGGCAGAAACAAAGAGTGTATTATTGGTAGGGGGGGTAGGAGGACAAGGAACAATTCTTGCGAGTAAAATTTTATCTGCAGGACTTGTTGAAGCAGGTTATGATGTTAAGATGTCTGAAATTCATGGTATGGCACAAAGAGGAGGAAGTGTTTCTACCCAAGTAAGGTATGGATATGAAGTTTTTCGCCTATTATTGGTAGAGGAGAAGCAGATGTATTAGTTTCTTTTGAAGCTATGGAAGCTTTAAGATGGTTAGAATATTTAAAACCTAATGGTAAAGTTGTGGTGAACGATTATAAGATTCCTTCAGCTCCAATACTTATGGGAAAAGAAGATTATCCAGAGGGAGTAATAGATATTATTAAAAGTAAAGCTAATACTAGCGTAATAAATGCAGCAAATATAGCGGAGGAACTAGGAAATATGAAGGTTATGAATATTGTATTACTTGGGGGGGCATTAGTTAAAGCAATGGATTTATCAGATATTGACTGGGAAAAGGCAATAAAAGACAATGTAAAAGAAAAATTTGTTGATATAAATCTTAAAGCATTTCAGAGAGGAATGGATGCTGTATAGTTATTTTTTATAAAATAGATTGTTCAGTAAGAATCTGCATTTCTTACTGAACAATTGATTAAACTTTCATAAGGAGAGGGATTATGACGATTAATAATTTTGAGCAATTAATAAAAAAAGTTAGCAAATTTGAAAGAAGAAGAAAAGTAGCAGTAGTAGTTGCTGAAGATACACATACTTTAGAAGCAGTATTTAAAGCTAATGAAGAAGGAATTATAGATCCTATACTTATTGGGAACAAGAAGAAAATAAGTGAAATTTTATACAAAAAAAGATCATTCTATTAATGATGGAATTGTTATAGATGTGAAAGATGAAAGAGCTGCTGCTTATAAATCTGTTGAATTGGTAAATATGGGTGAAGCTGATTTTATAATGAAAGGGAAAATCCAAACTGCCGATCTTTTAAAAGCTGTTGTTGATAAAGAAAAAGGAATTAGAACAGATAAACTTATGTCACATTTTGCAATTTTAGAGGTACCTACTTACCATAAATTATTGGTTATTACTGATGGAGGTATGGTTATGTATCCTAATCTTGAAGAAAAAAAGGAAGATAATAGAAAATGCAGTAGATGTTATGCTATCCCTTGGTTATAAAAACCGAAGATTGGAGTTTTAGCAGCAGTAGAGAACGTTAATCCAAAGATGCCAGAAACAGTAGATGGAGCAGAATTAAAGAAGATGAATCAAAATGGAGAAATAAAAAAATTGTATCATAGAAGGCCCAATATCTTATGATCTATCGATAAACAAGGAATCTGCAGAGGTAAAAGGTTTTAATAGTCCTGTTGCTGGAGATGTGGATATATTATTAGCTTCTAATATAACAGTAGGTAATATTTTGGCAAAATCCCTTATATATTCAGGTAATTCTAAGATGGCAGGATTTATTGTTGGAGCAAAAGCTCCTGTTGTATTAACATCTAGAGGTTCTTCGACAGAAGAGAAATACTTATCTTTAGTATTATCTGCAGCTGCAGTTTAATATTAAAGATTATATATTTTAGTTATTACTATTGATATATTAAATTGAAAAGGAGAATGATAATATGTCAAAAAGTCTATTTAGAAATGAATTATCAAAGTTACAACCTTATGTACCTGGGAAACCTGTAGAGGAGGTACAAAAGGAATATGGTTTGACAGATGTTGTAAAGTTAGCATCTAATGAAAACCAACTAGGACCATCTCCAAAGGCTGTTGAAGCTGTAAAAAAATGAATTAAAAAATTTAAATGTTTATCCTGACGCTGGAGCCATGGAATTAAGACATGCATTAGCTAAAAATATGGATTAGATTATGAAACATAGTTATAGGGAACGGGGGTGAGCAGGTATTAAGAATAATTGCTCAGACTTTTATAAATACTGACGATGAAGCAATTATGGCTGATACAACTTTTAATATATACTCTAATAGTGTAACTCATATGGGAGGAGTACCAGTGGAAATTCCTCTTACAGAAGATTACAAACATGATTTTGAAGCTTTTGTTGAGAACATAAATGATAAGACTAAATTAATATATGTATGTAATCCAAATAATCCTATACCCAATATAATGACAAGAGAAGAGATCAATTATCTAGTTGACAATGTGCCAGAGGATATAGTTATTGTATTTGATGAAGCATATTATGATTTTGCTAGGGTTAATCTAGATTATCCTGAAACTTTGGAAATATTAAATAAAAGACCAAATACTATTATTTTAAGAACTTTTTCCAAAGTAAGTGGTTTAGCAGCTGTACGTGTAGGCTTTGCCCTTACATCAAAGGAGATTGCTACAGAAATGAGTAAAGTTAAAGGTGTGTTTAATGTCAACAGACTTGCTCAAGTTGCAGCTTTAGCAGCATTAGAAGACCAAGAGCATATTGATAAAACAGTTAAATTAAATTATAAATCTTTAGAGATGATGGAGGAATTCTTCGATAGCTTAGGGCTTGAATATGTAAAATCCAATGCTAATTTTACATGGGTTAATATTGGAACTAGCTCAAAGATTGCATTTGAAGAGCTAATGAAAAGAGGAGTAATAATAAGACCAGGATACCTATGGGGATGGGATAATTGGCTTAGGGTTAGTACTGGAACCGTAGAGCAAACGGAGAAATTTATAACTGAACTTAAAGCAGTATTAAACAAATAAATATTTTATAAGGAAGAAAGGAGACCTATGATGAGCTACAAGATATTGGCTATTAATCCAGGTTCAACTTCAACAAAAATAGCATTATATGAAGATGAAAGAGAAGTTTTTACCGAAACCTTAGAACACCCTATTGAAGTCATAGAGAAATTTGAAAATGTACAAGGGCAATATGAGATGAGAAAAGATTTGGTATTGTCATTTTTAGAAGAGAAGGGTTTAAATATTAAAGAATTGTCTGCTGTAGTAGGAAGAGGAGGTATGCTTCCCCGAGTAAAATCTGGTGCTTATATAGTAAATGAAAGGATGCTTGATACCCTTAAAAATAGACCTGTTATGGAACATGCTTCAAACTTGGGGGGGCGCCTATTGCATATGCAATAGCAAAAGATGCTGGAGTTAAAGCATATATATATGATTCGGTAAGAACTGATGAATTACATGATATAGCAAGGATCTCTGGCATGTCAGAGATAGAGAGGACAAGTACTTGTCATGTATTAAATACTAGAGCTATGGCCATAAAAGCAGCTAAAAAAATATGGGAAAAAAATATCAAGATATGAATATTGTAGTTGCTCATTTAGGTGGTGGGATATCCTTAAATGTTCATGAAAAAGGTCGAATTGTGGATATTATCTCTGATGATGAAGGACCTTTTTCACCAGAAAGGGCAGGCAGGGTACCTTGTAGAGAACTTATTGAATTATGTTATTCAGGAAAGTATGATAAAGTTACCATGCTTAAAAAAATTAAGGGGAAATGGTGGATTAAAAGCCTATCTAGGTACATTAGATGCTAGGGAAGTTGAGAAGATGATTGAAAATGGTGATGAAAAAGCTAAACTTATATACGAAGCTATGGCTTATCAGGTTGCTAAAGGTATAGGAGAACTTTCAACTGTGGTAGAAGGCAATGTAGATTTAATTATTCTAACAGGTGGAATTGCATATTCTAAAATGATTACTTCATGGATTAAAAAGCGTGTAGAATATATTGCACCAGTTGAAATAATGCCAGGAGAAAATGAAATGGAATCCTTAGCTTATGGAATTTTAAGGGTGTTAAGAGGCGAAGAAAAAGCTAGAGAGTATATTGAATAATAGTACTAGTATAGAAAGCCTAATTATCCTTAGTTATACTTGAACTTATGCTAGTCCAATGATAAAATAAATGTGGTAATTAAAAAAATCACAAAGTATAGTATAAAATTGAAAATAGGATTTAATTGAAAAGGTTTTCACTAACAAATCAAGGGAGGTAGTATTTATGGCAAAAGAAAGTTTAAACCCATTAGAGAGTGCACAAAAACAAGTTAAGGCTGCTTGTGATGCTTTAGGATTGGATCCCGCAGTATATGAAATATTAAAAGAGCCCCCCAACGAATGATTGAAATATCTATACCAGTTAAGATGGATGATGGTACTACTAAGGTGTTTAAAGGTTACAGAGCTGTACACAACGATGCTATAGGACCTGGTAAAGGTGGGATTAGATTCCATCCAGGAGTAAATCCTGATGAAGTAAAAGCCCTATCCGTATGGATGACTTTTAAATGTGGGGGGGTTATGGGTGTACCTTATGGTGGAGGAAAAGGGGGGGTATTAAAGTAGACCCTCAAAGTTTATCTCAAGGGGGGGAATTGGAGAGGTTGTCTAGAGGTTATATACAAGGATTGCACAAGTATTTAGGAGAAAAAAAATTGATATACCCGCTCCAGACGTTGGGAGCAATGGACAAGTAATGGCTTGGATGGCAGATGAATATAATAAATTAACTGGTGAATCCTCTCTTGGAGTTTTAACTGGCAAACCAGTTGCATGGGGGGGTTCTGAAGGAAGAAATGAGGCTACAGGTTTTGGAGTATCCGTTATTACTAGGGAAGCAGCTAAAAAAATTTGGTATAGAAATAGAAGGCGCAAAAGTAGCAGTACAAGGCTTTGGAAATGTTGGCTCTTATACTGTTAAGAATGTACAACGTCAAGGGGGGGCTAAGATTGTAGCTATAGGTGAGTGGACACCATCAATTGGAACTTATGCACTATACAACGAAGATGGTTTAGATTTTGAGGATCTAAAAGCTTATATGGATGAGCATAAAAATTTGGTTGGCTATCCAAAAGCTAAACAGATTTCCCTTGATGAGTTTTGGAAATTAGAAGTGGATATACTTATACCAGCTGCTTTAGAAAATGCCATTACAGCTGAAGTAGCAGAAAAAGTAAATACCAAATTGATATGTGAAGCAGCCAATGGACCAATAACTCCAGAGGCTGATGAAGTACTTAATAAAAGGGGGGGAATTCCAGTTACACCAGACATATTAACAAATGCAGGAGGGGGTTACAGTATCCTATTTCGAATGGGTACAAAATCTATATGGATACTATTGGAGTGAAAAAGAAGTAGAAGAAAAGCAAGAAGTAGAAATGGTCAAAGCTTTTAATGATATTTGGGCATTAAAAGAAGAGTATGATGTTACAATAAGAGAAGCAGCTTATATGTTATCAGTTAAAAAAAATTGCTGATGTAATGAAATTAAGAGGATGGTATTAATATAAAATGGGGGGGATAAATAGGACGGTTTTTTTTACCGTCCTATTTTTTTATGTTTGATTTTTCATCTTTGTTTTTATCATGTTATAACTATAGTCAAGGAATAACAAAGACGAAAAATATCAAAAAAAGGTATTTTTTTGCATAAAAACAAGATCACTAAAAACAAGAAAAGGGAACACATTAGACAATTAATTGGTAGCAAAAAAATGGACAAATTTATCCATATTTGAAGGAATTATTCAGAAAGTAGATAAATGTGATTATTGATTGTTAGTAGAGTTAATAGTACTCGGATGGGCACAGAATCTACATCTGAGATTTTATTTATTTTTGTTTTGTATAGACTATATTGGGGGGTACTATAATAATCACTATAATAGATAATTTGATTATAAATCTTGGGGAATATAATTGATATAGTCAAATTTCCAAGAGAAATAATAAAATCTGCCTTTCACTATGAAATTATTCAAGATGTAGAGGTGTGGATGGATATGCTAGAAAACCGCAATCTATTAGCTCATACTGATAATAGGGAATGTCTTAATTTTGCTATAAAAAAAAGATAAAAGAATAATATTATGGTGCTATATCACAAGTACATAACTATTTAGGAGGTGTAGGCATGAATTTTCCAAATGCAAATATTTTAGAAGTGGATTTAACTAAGGGTACTATTAAGAAGATTATATTAGATGGAGAAACCCATAGACTCTATCCAGGCGGTTCTGCTCTAGGTACCTATATATTATTAAAAGAGTTAAAACCAAAGGTGGATCCCCCCCTTTCGCCAGATAATGTTCTAGTTTTATCTGTTTCTCCATTTACAGGGCTTCCTATAGCAGGGGGGGCTAATAGGATAACTGTAACTACTAAAAGCCCATTAACCAATGGTATAGGGGGGGATAGTCAGGCTGGAGGTTTTTTTCCCTGCTTATTTGAAGGGAAATGGTTGGAATGCTTTAGTGTTTAAGGGGGGGAAGGCAGAAAAACCAGTGTATTTATACATAGATGGTGATGAAATAGAGTTGAAAGACGCTTCAAATATATGGGGGGGGAAGTTACCGGAGAGGCAGAAAGATTGATAAGAGAGGATTTAGGTATAGAGGATATAGATATAGCTCAAATTGGACCTGGAGGTGAAAATTTAGTAAAGTTTGCAAATATAATAAATATGTGTAATAGGGCCAACGGTAGAAATGGCACAGGAGCAGTAATGGGTTCTAAAAATTTAAAAGCCGTAGTTGTAAAGAAGAAATTAGGCCTTAAACCGGCTGATGAAGAAAATTTCAAAACATTAGCTAGAGAAGGGGGGTAGATAGATTTAATAATAACCATGGATTACAGCAATTAGGAGAGCATGGTACCAATAGAGGTCTTATTAGTCATCATAAAAATGGATTTTTAGCTACTAGGAATTGGATATCTGGATATTTTCCTGAAGGAGCAGAAAATATCACTGGAACTACTATGACTGAAACCATATTAAAGAAAAGAGATACTTGTTATGCCTGCCCGGTAAGGTGTAAAAGGGTAGTAGAAATAGAAGGAAAAGTTGACCCTCTATATGGTGGACCCGAATATGAAACAGCAGCAGCACTAGGTTCTTATTGTGGCATTACTAATTTGGAAACTGTTGCAATTGCAAACCAATTATGTAATATGTATGGATTAGATACTATATCCTGTGGTGCTACCATATCCTTTGCCATGGAATGTTTTGAAGAGGGAATATTGACCAAGGAAGATACAGATGGATTAGAACTGACCTTTGGAAATGATGAAGTATTAATTGAATTAATAGAAAAAAAATTGGGAAAAGAGAAGGGATAGGGAATATATTAGCAGAAGGAAGCTATAGAGCAGCACAGAAAATAGGTAAGGGTGCTGAGAAATATAGTATGAGTGTAAAGAAGCAAGAATTACCTGCCATATGCCTCAGTATAAACCTTCCTTAGGGCTAATATATGCAGTAAATCCTTTTGGAGCTGATCATCAATCTTCAGAACATGACTCAGTTCTTACATTACCTCCAGAAAGTCAGGCAAGGAAGAACCTAGCATGATAGGAATTTATAAGGGGTATGATGACAATTTTGAATTAGACGATGAGAAGACTAGGTTTGCTTTTAATACTCAATGTCTTGAATCTACTATAGATACATTATCCCTATGTCAATTTCTATGGGGAGTTGCAGCTTTATATGGGCCAAAGGATTTAATTTCATTAGCTAAATATGGTATAGACTGGGATACTTCCCTTTATGAGCTTATGGAAATAGGTGAGAGAAAGATAAATATGATGAGGCATTTCAATGCTAGAGAAGGATTTACCAAAGAAGATGATACTTTACCTGAAAGATTATTTGAACCTTTTAAAGATGGACCTTCTAAAGGAGTGGCTTTAGATAGAGAAAAATATGAAAAATCAAAAGAATTGTATTATGAAATAGCAGGTTGGGATAAGAAAACTGGCAACCCAACGGAGGGAACTTTAAAAAGATTATCTTTAGGCTGGTTAACTATGTAGTTATTAAGGTCACCATTGGTGACCTTGTTTGATTAGAGATATTAAAGGTTTTGTTTTTTTGTGTCCATAGTTATATACTAACATAACAAGGGTATTTGGGCACCTTTTTAGACGCTGGTCTATAAGGAGCAAATTAGTGATTACACTTACGGCAAAGATACTTTTGATAACCATCTTTATCTTTGCCATAGTGGTAAAAAGAATCTTTATTATTGCATTTTGGGCATTTAATTGATATAATTTTTTTTGCATGAGGACTTCATCCTTTCTAGGAGGTATTTGTTTTCTTGTAAAAACATTGTACCATAAAGGATTGGAGTCCTCAATTTTCATTTAAATTCACAAAGCGTCTAGAAGAAAGGAGCAATAATATGAATTACAATATTGTGGAAGAAAATGGAAAGATAATAATTAAGAATATAAGGGATTTTCATCCTAAACATATATTTGAATGTGGTCAAGCCTTTAGATGGGAAATAGAGGAAGATGATTCCTATACTATAGTTCATAGTGGCAAGATATTAAATATAAAAAAAGAAGGTAAAGATATAATTTTCTCTAATACTAATTTATTAGATTTTAAAACATATGGTATAACTATTTTGATTTAGGTAGGGATTATAGTGAAATTAAGAAGGAATTGTCTAAAGATCCAATACTTAAAGAAGCTATTGAATTTGGAGAAGGTATTAGAATATTAAATCAAGATCCCTTTGAAACCACTATATCTTTTATAATATCTGCTAATAATCAAATACCAAGGATAAAAAGGTCTATAGATTTAATAAGTAAAACTATGGGGGGGAGTTTATAGGTTGGTACAATGGTAAAGAATATTTTTCTTTCCCTAGTTCAGAAGTATTAGCTAAAGCCAAGGAAGAGGAACTAGAAAAGAATTGCAAAGTAGGTTATAGGGCCAAATATATAGTTAATACTTCTAATATGATAAATAACAAAGAAGTAGAACTAGATAAACTATTTATATCATCAACAGAGGAAGCCAGGGAGGTACTTATGAAACTTCCAGGTGTAGGACCTAAAGTATCTAATTGTATATTATTATTTTCTTTAAATAAAAATGATGCCTTTCCTGTAGATGTATGGGTGAAAAGAATAATGGAATATTTTTATTTTAAAGAGGATACAAGAAATAAAAAGATTGCTACATATGCTAAAGAAAAATTTGGCACCTTAGGAGGATTTGCACAACAGTATTTATTTTACTATGCTAGAGAATTGGGAATAGGTAGAAAAAAAAGAAATAAAAGTGTAATAGGTTGAGAAAATCATACTTCCCATAAAAAAACACAGGAATAGATATTTCTAAACAATATATATAATTTTTGTAATTATAAGATTTGTATATAAATAGATTAAAATACACTTATATTGGGAATCAACATTTATATTGATCCCTAATATTTTCTAGTAATATTCTATTAAATAGTGTATCCTTAATTTATATAGAAAATTTCAGTATAGATAAAGGTGGGATTATATGCTAGGGACTGTAGTTAATTCGATTGCGATAATTTTAGGGAGCCTATTAGGAGTAATTATTAAACAAGGCATAGAGGACCGGTATAAAAAGATTGTTATGGATGGAATAGGCCTTTCTGTTGTAATTATTGGGATAGCAGGAGGGATAAAATCTGAAAACAATATTTTAGTAATTATAAGTATTGTCTTAGGTAGCATAATTGGAGAAACTATAGACATTGAGAGGAAATTAAACAGTTTAGGGGGGATAATATGGAAAAAAAAGCTTGGAAGAGGAGATAATAATTTTTCTAATGGGTTTGTAACTGCTTCCCTAGTCTATTGCGTAGGAGCTATGGCCATAGTTGGTGCTTTGGAAAGTGGTTTATTAGGCAATCATAGCACCCTTTTTGCTAAATCCATACTAGATGGTATATCTTCTATCATATTTGCCTCTACATTGGGAATAGGAGTAGCTTTTTCTGCAATAGCTGTTTTTATATATCAGGGATTAATTGTTCTTTTTGCTACATATTTAAAAGATTTTTTTAACTTCGGAAGTGATACTTGAGATGTCAGCAGTTGGTGGAATTCTAATTATGGCAATTGGACTAAATATATTGGATTTTAAAAAAAATAAAAGTAGGGAATATGCTACCAGCTATTTTTATTCCTTTAATTTACTATGTGTGTGTATTTATTTTTGGTTTATAAAGGTATTTTATGTAAAAAATAATGCAAAAAAAAGAAGTATATAGAAGATATTTAATGAAACATAGAGTAAAACTACCAAAATATAAAAAAAATAGCATAAATGATAAAATATAAGGAAATTTGAGACTTGATTCTAGTATTCTTATTAAGTAACATATTAATTGTATAGATTAGCACTCAATAACATCGAGTGCTAACAATATGGTATGAAAATAAATTAAATAAAATATAATATAAGGAGGGCATGTAGTATGAACCTTAAACCATTAGGTGATAGAGTTGTTATTAAAAAAAGTTGAGGCTGAAGAAAAGACTAAGAGTGGTATAGTTCTTCCAAGTAGTGCAAAAGAACAACCACAAATGGCAAAAGTCATAGCTATAGGTGCAGATATTTTAAATGATGAGAAGAAAAAGATCAAATCAAAGAAGGAGACACAGTTATATTCTCCCAATATGCTGGAACAGAGGTTAAAATTGACGGGGGGGAAGAATATACAATACTTAAATTAAACGATATTTTAGCAGTAGTGGAATAAATACAATTCACAATGTATAATTAAAAAAACTAAAAGTTAAATACCAAAATTGTAAACTGTGAATTGATTAAAAAAAGGAGTGTGAATATAATGGCTAAAGAAATAAAATTTGGTGAAGATGCTCGTCGTTCAATGGAAAAAGGAATTAATCAATTAGCTGATACGGTAAAGGTAACCCTTGGACCAAAGGGAAGAAACGTAGTTTTAGATAAACAATTTGGTGCACCTCTTATTACAAATGATGGTGTAACTATTGCTCGTGAAATAGAATTAGAAGATAGATATGAGAATATGGGAGCACAGCTTGTAAAGGAAGTAGCTACTAAGACTCAAGATGTGGCAGGGGGGATGGAACTACAACAGCTACATTACTTGCTCAAGGCATTATAAGAGAAGGGCTTAAAAATGTAGCAGCAGGTGCAAATCCAATTATGCTACAAAGAGGAATTAGCAAAGGTGTAGAAGCGGCAGTAGAAGAAATTAGAAGATTTTCAAAGCAAGTAGATTCTAAAGAATCTATAGCACAAGTTGCATCAATTTCAGCTGACGATGAAGAAATAGGTAATCTAATTGCAGAAGCTATGGAAAAGGTTGGAAACGATGGAGTTATAACTGTAGAAGAATCTAGATCTATAGGGACTACTTTAGAAGTAGTAGAAGGTATGCAATTTGATAGAGGATATGTATCTCCTTATATGGTAACTAATACTGAAAAGATGGAGGCGGAATTAGAAGAACCATATATACTTATTACAGATAAGAAGATTGCAAACATACAAGAAATACTTCCAATACTAGAAAAAAATCGTTCAAGAAGGAAAGCCACTATTGATTATAGCTGAAGATATAGAAGGTGAAGCTTTAGCTACATTAGTAGTAAATAAATTAAGAGGAACTTTTGACTGTGTTGGAGTTAAAGCTCCAGGATTTGGAGATAGAAGAGCAGAAATGCTACAAGATATAGCAATACTAACAGGTGGTCAAGTAATCTCAGAGGATTTAGGATATGATCTAAAAGATATAACTATAGATATGTTAGGTAAGGCAAGAAGAGTTAAAGTAGATAAAGAAAACACTGTGATAATAGACGGTGAGGGAAGTCAATCAGCTATAGAAGATAGAATTAATCAAATAAAAGTTCAATTAGAAGAAAGCGACTCTGAATTTGATAAAGAAAAATATCAAGAAAGACTTGCTAAATTATCTGGTGGTGTAGCAGTAATTAAAGTAGGGGGGGCAGCTACAGAAACTGAATTAAAAGAAAGGAAATCAAGAATTGAGGATGCTTTAGCAGCAACAAAAGCTGCTGTTGAAGAAGGGATAGTACCTGGTGGAGGAACAGTACTTGTAGATTGTATACCAGCTGTAGCAAAATTACTAGATGAAACTGATGGTGATGAAAAAAACAGGAATTTCAATAGTAGTTAGAGCATTAGAAGAACCAATAAGACAAATTGCAGAAAATGCAGGATTAGAAGGATCAATTGTAGTTGAAAAGGTTAAGGATTTAGATGATGGAATAGGATTTGATGCATTAAATGAAGAATATGTAGATATGATTAAAGCGGGAATAGTGGATCCAACTAAGGTAACTCGTTCAGCATTACAAAATGCTGCATCTGTTGCAGCTATGGTACTTACTACTGAAGGTGCAGTAGTAGATATAGAAGAAGAAGACCCAATGGCTGGAATGAATAATATGGGCGGCGGAATGCCAATGATGTAATACTAAAAAAAACCTCTGAGGGAACTCAGAGGTTTTTTTATAATAATTTTCCAATTTTTATAAAGTATATTTTTATCTATCATATTTTATAATATAAATTCTATATTAAAATTCATATTTTATTAAGCCTAGAATTAGTAAATGTAAGGGATAAAAAAAATATAGAAGAACCATTTAGAATTCTTGTTACCTCCAGGTTTCCCATTATATTGTTTAAGCAAGGGTATGGCTAAAAGGATTCCAATATGGAATATTTGCTTATACCAATCATTATAATTATTGAGAAGCATTAACAATGGAGATACTATTATAGGAATTGAAATGATAGTAAAACTTGATACTTGATCGCTAAAATTGTTATGATTCATACCAAAAAACAATATCCATAGTACTGTTATAAAACTCCAATCTCCTGGTATGGCAATAATACAAATTAAAATTATCAAAAGAATTTTTAATTTTTTTATCTACCTTTTCACTATTCCATATTATTAATGAAATTAATCCAAGTAAAAGGGTATATATAACACTTGTTTGAATTTTAAATTGGAATCCATTAGCAAAAGAAATAGCAATTGGCCGTTCATAAAATAATAATATGGGATATGTGAAATTATGGCAAATATGCCTAGTCTTAAGGCATATTTTTTTTACATTATGGGTATGATAAAATCCTTCTGATATAAAATAAGACATAATAGGTGCTGTAATGCGACCTATTGTATGCATTACCTGTCCTAAAATAGTTCCTGTTGGGACAAATGCCCAAGCTATATGATCAATTAACATTGCAATAATGGCTATGATTTAAGAGTATATGCGGACATACCAAGTCCATTAGTTTTGTTCTCTGTATTTTCATAGGGCACCTCTTTCATATAAAATTAATAAATTTTAGTAATAATATAATATCATATATTTTTTTTGAAAATTGATGTATAATAATTACAGGGACAGACTTATAAGTCTGTCCCTACTATTATAATATAATCTATACGGATTTATAAAATTTATATACCTAATACTTTTTCTACTGGTGTATAGGGCATATTAAAAGCATCTGCTACTGATTTATAAACGATTTTACCGTCTATTGTATTAGCACCTTTCCTCAAAGGTTCTTCATCTATAAGAGCTTGTTTCCAGCCTTTATTTGCTATTCTAACCGCATAAGGTAGTGTTACATTTGTTAGAGCAAGAGTTGATGTTCTAGGAACGGCTCCTGGAATATTTGCCACTGCATAGTGTACTACATCGTGTTTTATAAATATTGGATCCGCATGGGTCGTAGGATAAGTAGTTTCTATACATCCACCTTGGTCAATTGCTACATCTACTAAAACACTGCCAGGTTCCATCTGTTTAACCATTTCTTCAGTAATTAATTTAGGTGTTTTAGCTCCTGGAATTAGAACTGCACCAATTACCAAGTCTGCTGACTTAACTGCTTGAGTTATATTATAATTATTAGAGTATAGGGTTTCGATTCTACCCATGAATACTTCACCTAGATAGCGAAGTCTATCTACATTTATATCTAGTACTGTAACTCTAGATCCTAGACCAATAGCCCTTCTAATAGCACCAGTACCTACAATTCCAGCACCTACAACAACTACATGTGCAGGAGGGACACCTGGTACTCCATCTATCAATAGCCCCCCCTTTCCTCCATGGGTCTTTTCTAAGTAAATAGCTCCTTGTTGTACAGCCATACGGCCTGCAACTTCACTCATAGGTGTAAGAAGTGGAAGAGATCCATCTGGGTTTTGAACTGTTTCGTAAGCAATACCAATAGTTTCCGATTCAACTAAAGCTTTTGTTAATTCTTCTTCTGCTGCTAGATGTAAATAGGTGAATATAATTAGTCCTTTTCTAAAATATTTGTATTCTGATTTTAGAGGTTCTTTGACTTTTAGGATCATATCAGATTTTTCCCAAATACTGGAAGCTTCAGGTAATATTTCTGCTCCTAGAGCAGAATATTCATCATCAGTAAAACCAGCACCAATTCCAGCATTGGTTTCTACCAATACCCTGTGTCCAGCTCTAACTAGAGCATCTACACCAGCAGGTGTAAGTGCAACTCTGTTTTCTTGTTCCTTTATTTCTTTGGGTACTCCAACAATCATTGAACATTCCTCCTTATAATAAAATTGCTTTACTGTGATATTTTAACATACTATGAAAAGGTTTTCATACCTTTTCAAAAATATTAATAAAAAAAGCTATTATATACTATTTATGATAATGAAAAAAATAATTTATTTATATGCTTTTCCTTTATTATACTTTTTATGGCTTTTAAATGCAAGATTAAATATGTATGTTAATAAGGGAATATCTTAGAAAGATATACAAAATGAAATATTATAGGAAATAATTATGGGGGAATTCCATATTACAAAAAAATAAACAAGCATAAAAGGGGGATATAATGTGGATAGATTAATTTTTATAAAGGAGTAAAGGATGGGGGGGTAAAATAGCATATAATTATTAGGGACAAAATTGGCGAAATAAGGTATAGTATTATTATTAGAATATATGTGAAAGAGGGGGGGTTTAAAAATTGGCTAGTTATTTAAAATCAAACCATATACTTGAAGAGCAAATATCTATTAAAGGTATTCCCGCTATATTATTCAAGCCTAAGGAAGACAAGGGATTGATTCCAACGGTAATATTTTATCATGGATGGAGTTCGGACAAAGAAACACAGAGAATAAGAGGATTTATATTATCTTCTGTGGGTTATCAGGTGATTATCCTGATGCTATAAATCATGGGGAGAGAAATCCACTCCATAATTATGATATGGAGGATGCTACAAAATATTTTTGGGATACTATATTCACAAATATGAAGAATCCCCCCCTAGTATAATAGAAGAATTAATATCTAAATATAATGCAGATCCAAATAGAATTGGAGTTATGGGAAATTCCATGGGAGGGTTTACAGCAGCAGGAGTATTTACTCATAATCCTAGAATAAAAGTATTGGTTGTATTAAATGGATCTTGTTGTTGGGAAAGTGCCAATAGGATATTTAAAAAAATCCTTAAGATAATTACAACAGAAGAGCAGAAACAAACGGAAGAAAAAAAATATCTAAAATGGATCCTATGAACAATTTAGAGTTAATAGTGAATAGACCTATACTATTATTACATGGGGGGGATAGTGACACAGTAGTATCCATTGAAAGCCAAATAAAATTTTATGATAAGATAAAACCTATGTATGAAGATAAGAAAAAGATAAAGTTTATCCAATATCCAAACCTAAACCATTTTGTTACCACTAATATGATGGAGGAAAGTATTGCTTGGTTTTATAAATATTTGTAAAGGGGGGGATATATGGCAATAGAATTAAGTTTATAGATAAAAGTATATTTTGGTTTAATAAATTCCTTGACAGTAGAACAATTCTCTGCTAATTTAAAAAGAAATATTATTCATCGTAAATATTATGTATCTACATTTAGAGTAAGTTATTTTAGTTGTTGTGGTATACTAGTAATAATAAAAAGCAAAAGGAGGAGTTTGATTTGGAATTTGTTGGTGAAGGATTAACATTTGATGATGTACTTTTGTTGCCAGGCAAATCGGAAGTATTGCCTAGGGAAACTCAAGTAAGCACTTATTTGACTAGAAATATTAAATTGAATATTCCCCCCCTTATGAGTGCTGGTATGGATACTGTCACAGAATCAAAATGGCCATAGCTATGGCGAGAGAAGGGGGCATTGGGATAATTCACAAGAATATGTCCATAGAACAACAAGCCTTAGAAGTGGATAGGGTGAAACGCTCTGAACATGGAATAATTACCGATCCTTTTTATCTTTCTAGAAACCATACAGTTTCCGATGCTTTGGAATTAATGGAAAGATATCACATATCTGGGGTACCAATTGTAGAAGAAGATAATACATTGGTAGGTATTATTACAAACAGGGATATTAGATTTGAAACGGATACTACTAAACTAATTGATGATGTAATGACCAAGGAAAACTTGGTAACTGGTACTAGAGAAACCTCCATGGATGAAGCATTGGAGATAATGAAACAATACAAGATAGAAAAATTACCTTTAGTAGATGATGATTATAAATTATCTGGTCTTATTACTATTAAGGATATTGAAAAATCCATCGAATATCCTAATTCTGCTAAAGATGAGTCGGGTAGGCTATTAGCTGGAGCAGCAGTGGGTGTTACACAGGACATGATGGATAGAGTTAGTGAATTAGTTAAATCAAAAGTAGATGTAATAGTATTGGATACGGCCCATGGCCATTCCAAAGGGGGTAATAGATGCAGTTAAAAGGATAAAATTGAATATCCTAATTTACAGGTAATAGCTGGTAATGTAGCAACTCCAGAAGCTACGGTGGATTTGATTAAAGCAGGTGCAGATGCAATAAAAGTAGGAATAGGGCCAGGTTCTATATGTACTACTAGAGTAGTAACAGGTGTTGGAGTACCTCAAATAACAGCTGTTATCAATTGCGCTAAAGCTGCTAAGGAATATAATATTCCAGTAATTGCTGATGGGGAGTTAAATATTCTGGAGATATTACCAAGGCAATTGCGGCAGGAGCCAATGTGGTAATGATAGGATCTCTATTTGCAGGGACTGACGAAAGTCCGGGAGAAGAGGAGTTATATGAAGGTAGAAGGTTTAAAGTATATAGAGGGATGGGTTCTATAGGAGCTATGCAATCGGGTAGCAAGGATAGATATTTCCAAGAAAATACTAAAAAAATTGGTACCAGAAGGTGTGGAAGGAAGAGTACCTTATAGAGGACCTTTAGGGGGGGATGTAGTATATCAATTACTAGGAGGATTAAAATCTGGAATGGGATATGTAGGGGCAAAGGATATTAGAGAGTTACAAGAAAAAGCAAGGTTTATAAAGATAACCAATGCTTCCTTAATTGAAAACCATCCTCATGATATAAATATTACAAAAGAATCTCCAAATTACAGTAGAAGATAGGGGGGGTTATAATTTGATATTGATTTTAGATTTAGGTGGGAAATTTTCTAGATTTCTAGGTAGAAGGATAAGGGAATCTAAGGTTTATTGTGAAATAGTCCCTTATAGTTATTCCATAGATAAGATCAAAGCCAAAAGCCCTGAAGGAATTATAATATCCGGTGGAGAGCCAAATGCTCTGTTATCTATAGAAAAACTTGATAAGGAAATATACCATTTAGGCATACCCATATTAGCCATTGGATATGGGGGGGCAGGTATTATGACAGAAGTATATGGTGGAAGTACAGTGGAGCCTTTAGAGCATAATTATGCTTTTGAAAATGTAAATATAAATCCAGAAAGTTCACTATTTAATGGGTTGGAAAACAATATGTCTCTATGGCTAAATAAAGAATATACCTTTGAAACTATCCCAGAAGGATTTAATCCAATAGCAGAATTTGAAGATAAAATAGTAGCTATGGAAAACAGGGAAAAGAAAATATATGGAGTAATGTTCCATCCAGAGGTAGAAACATCAGCAGAAGGTAAGAGCATAATTGATAATTTCCTATTTAAAATATGTAATTGTAACAGAAACTGGACTATGGAAGAATTTATTGAATATAGCGTAGAGGAGATAAAAAAACAAGTAGGGGGGATAAAAAAAGCCCTATGTGCTTTATCTGGTGGCGTGGATTCTTCTGTTGCAGCGGTGTTGGTTCATAAGGCTATTGGGGGGGATAATCTAGTGTGTGTCTTCGTGGACCATGGACTTCTTAGAAAAGATGAACGGGAACAGGTGGAAGAAGTATTTAGAGATTATTTTCAAATGAATCTTATTACTGTAGATGCCAAGGATAGATTCTTAGATAAGCTCAAGGGAATAACGAATCCAGAACAAAAGAGGAAGATAATAGGAGAGGAGTTTATAAGAGTATTTGAAGAAGAGCAGAAAAAGCTTACTGATATCCATTTCCTTGTACAGGGAACTATATATCCTGATGTAATAGAGTCTGGTATAGATGGTAAGGTAGCAGTAAAAAGTCATCACAATGTAGGCGGGCTTCCTGAAGATATGGATTTTGAACTTATAGAGCCTTTGAGGCAGCTATTTAAAGATGAGGTTCGGGAAGTTGGAAGACTACTTGGAATTAGTGAAGATATTGTAAGTAGGCAACCATTTCCAGGTCCAGGTTTGGGTGTTAGGGTATTAGGAGAGATTACAGAGGAAAAATTAGAGATTGTAAGAGAAGCAGATTATATATTTAGAGATGAAATAAAAAAAGCAGGATTAAAGGATAAGATATGGCAGTATTTGCAGCATTACCCAATATTAAATCCGTAGGGGGGGTAACCCATGGAGAAAGGACTTATAATTATACTGTAGCCCTAAGGGCAGTAAATTCTATCGACGGCATGACGGCAGAGTGGGCTAAGATACCTCTAGAAGTGTTAGAAAAATTTCAACTAGAATAGTAAATGAAGTCCCCCCCATGTGAATAGAGTAGTATACGATATAACAAATAAACCACCAGCAACTATCGAGTGGGAGTAACACCCAATGAATAAAAGCCTGATGATGGCTAGGAATAGCTATTATCAGCTTTTTAACTTTAGATAAGGCTACTGATTTTCAGTAGCCTTATAATTTATAATAATTTATTTCGTATAATCTCCTCAACCTCACCTTTTTCTGGATATCGATCTAAATTCTTTTTAGAGAAAATCAGTTCATCATTTAAACTTACTTCAAAAACACCACCAGAGGATGGAATCAATTTGGCTTCAGAAATATTATTCTTATGTTCATTTAATATAGATCTAATTAGAGCAACTGCTCTTCCAAGATAGCCTCAAGCAGTACAATACTCAATTGTAATTATATTCTTCATAAAATCTACCTCCCATTATTGTATTAATTTACATATACCCATATTACTGCCAAATTATATATAAATTTAATTTTATTGTACTGAGTTTTAAATACCTGACTAGGGTATATTTGAAATAATAGGTGTAGTAAACTAAAGAAAATATTAATGGAGGGATTCTATGTTGTTTGATATAATTTCACCGATATATGGTTTATTTTTTTTGACCATCAAGTAAAGTATTATATATTAAATAGGATTAAAGAAGAAGTAAATATTAACCAATACGAAAGGGTATTAGATTTAGGCTGTGGTACTGGTGCATTATCCTATGTTCTACAAGATTTAGGGTTAAAGGTTACAGCTATTGATACATCATCAGGAATGTTAAGACAGGCAAGAAGAAAATTAAAAGGAACTCAAGTTGAGCTGGTGAAGATAAGGGCAAATGAAAGATTACCTTTTGAAGACGATACCTTTGATTTAGCCATTTCATCTTATGTAATCCATGGGCTAAAGCCAAAGGAGAGGGTGGAAGTATATAAGGAATTATGTAGGATATCAAAAGGGAATATCATATTTCACGATTATAATGAGAATAGATCCCTGATAACGGATATAGCAGAATTTTTTAGAAAATGGGGATTACTTTAATTTTATCAAAGTTGCTAAATCAGAAATGGGAAAATATTTTAAGGATGTAAAAGTAGTAGATGTAGATAAAAAAAAGCAGCTTGGTATATACTGCAAAATTGTAATACCTAGAAAATAATAGGCATAACATAGTTGATAGAAGATTTAACAAATGGTAACATAAAATGAGACTAATGTGAGAAAGATATAATATTTGTGAATAGATTAATAGAAGG
>JMBX01000108.1_pt1 | contig 21407 bp, 28 predicted proteins | sample 616521 | NCBI WGS metagenome assembly JMBX01 (sample SAMN02727906, study PRJNA239997) | anaerobic digester metagenome | biome: anaerobic digester; isolation source: mesophilic anaerobic digester inoculated with municipal waste water sludge... | place: Germany: Bielefeld University, CeBiTec ...
CAGACCAGTATTTATGGCAGGGTTTGAGAGGTGTGTAATTTCGTAGGCTCTTTAACTTGATATTTTAGTTTCAGCTCTTGTTGCATGTTTGAGAGGTGTGTAATTTCGTAGGGCTCTTTAACTCCTGGCAAGCCCTGGCATAACCGCCCCCGCGTTTGAGAGATGTGTAATTTCGTAGGGCTCTTTAACACAAACTGACGGTCGAACTGTTAGAGCCAAGTTTGAGAGGTGTGTAATTTCGTAGGGTTCTTTAACAAAAAGGCACGGATAGCCTGAACAATAGCGGGTCAATCCTGCAAGCTGATGGCACTCTGAAGCCTCTGTTTTCAGAATTTTAATTCGACGAAAGGAGCAAAGTTTATGAGCGAGAAATACAAAGTAGTAGCCAAAGGGCGCTGGACTGGTACTTTCTACGTTGCTCGTGCTGGAGACAAGGTGAGAGAAGACACCTTGGTTTCTGGCTATTACAAGGGGGAAGTGGACTAAATGGCTGATGTTAGGGTCTTTCATGGCGCACACACATGAGCCAGTCGATAGGGTAGTTCTTTCTCTGAAGGAAGCTGGTCTTCCAGAGCCTTCCAGTGGACCAAGCGAGGAAGACCTGAACAAAGCAGTTTGAGAGGTGTGACATTTCGCAGGGTTTTTAGAATCAAAAAAAAGGCTGTCTTTTGACAGCCTTTTTTTATCTAATGCATTAGATACTGCTTACTTGAACCAAACGTACGCGGAGAAGAGCCACAGCAGAATCCAGGCGGTGGCGAAGACTGCCACGATGGTCAGTCCTGCCAGTACCGCATAAAAGGTATAGCGGACTGTTTCGCGCCGGGTCATGACTTCGCCCGCGCTGTGGTATGGCGCGGGTTTTTCGCGGCTTTTGCGATAGTCGTCGACCTTTGACAAGTTCCGGTTGTACCAGCGCATGCCTTCAACGTTCATATCGCAAATGACACGTCCGTCGTCGTCTGGGTATTCTTTCAGCATTTTATAGGTCCAGCACCTTTCCCTGTCCGGCATAGAGATGACATGCCACTTCGTGGTCCAGTTTCAGCTCGATGACGGGCGGAACTTCTTGCTTGCAGATATCCATGGCACGCGGACAGCGTGTGTGGAACTTACAGCCTGAAGGAGGATTCGCCGGGGGGGAGGGAATGCTGCCTTCAAGGATGATGCGTTTCATCTTCAGGGTGGGGGGGTCAGGGATGGGCACCGCGCTAAGCAAAGCCTGCGTGTAAGGATGGAGCGGGTTCTCAAAGAGATATTCTTTCTTGGCATATTCCACAATATCGCCCAGGTACATCACGCCGATGTAGTCGGAGATGTGTTGCACAACCGAAAGGTCGTGGGAGATGAAGAGATAAGCCATTTTGTTTTGCTCTTGCAGATCTTCAAGCAAGTTGATGATCTGCGCCTGAATGGAGACATCCAGGGCCGAGACCGGCTCGTCGCAAACGATGAAGTCGGGTTTCAAAGCGAGTGAACGCGCAATACAAATGCGCTGGCGCTGACCACCGGAGAACTCGTGTGGGTAGCGGTCTTTGTGATAGGGTTGCAAACCGCAGTTGAGCATGACATGATCGATATAATCGTCGAATTCATTCCGTGGCACAATGTTGTGCTCGCGGACAGCTTCGCCAACGATCTCGCTAATGGGCATACGCGGTGAAAGACTCGAATAGGGGGGGTCCTGGAAAATCATCTGCATGCGGGGGGGCGCAAGTCACGAATGCCTTCGCGATCCAAGGCAAAGACATCAACGCCATCAAAGAGAACTTTACCTGATGTAGCGGTATTGAGTCGCAACATCGTTTTGCCAACAGTGGTTTTTCCGCAACCGGACTCACCCACCAAGCCAAGTGTTGTGCCTTTCCGAATTCTGAAAGTTACGCCATCTACAGCCTTCACATGGCCAACCACTCGCTGGAACAAACCAGCTTTGATTGGGAAATATTGCTTTAGGCGATAAACCTCGGCAATATATTCGTCGTCATGAATCAGTTCGTTAGAAAGATTTCATTTTCCATTGTTGGCCTCTTCGTTTTGATCTTTGTAGAGATAGCAAGCTACCATGTGCGTATCAGATGTGTAAATTTCAGGTGGGTAGTCGCCATTACAAATGGGCTTGCGTTTATTACATCGGTCTCTAAAGTAGCAGTAGTTGGGCATGTTGATGGGGGGGTTGGGCACTGCACCCGGGATGCTGTATAAGCGGTCAACTTCTTTGTTGATAACCGGTTTAGATGCCATCAACCCGACAGTATAAGGATGCTGTGGATGCAAGAACACGTCATGCGCCGTGCCTTTTCAACGATGCGTCCGGCATACATAACCACAACATAATCTGCCATTTCGGCTACCACACCCAAGTCGTGGGTAATGAGCATAATACTGGAGTTGATGCGGTCTTTGAGCTGGCGCAACAAGTCCAAAATTTGTGCCTGAATGGTCACGTCCAGGGCGGTTGTTGGTTCGTCGGCGATAATCAAGCGCGGGTTACAAGCCAAAGCGATAGCAATCATGACACGCTGGCGCATACCACCGGAGAGTTCGTGGGGGGGTACATTTCATAGACACCCTCAGCGTTGGCGATACAAACCATTTCGATCATGTCGATTGATTTTTGCTTGACAGCTTCTTTGCTCATTTCAGGATTGTGCAATGCGATAACTTCATCAATTTGATGTCCGGCTTTAAAGACAGGGTTCAAACTGGTCATTGGCTCCTGGAAGATCATCGAAACTTGCGCACCACGAATGGTTTCCATAATCTCAGTTGGGGTCTCAACAATATTGTAGACCTTATCGCCGGTGTTAAGGCGAATTTCGCCTTTTACGGTCTGGCCTTGTGGGCGTTGCACCAACTGCATCAGGGAAAGCGCGGTAACGGACTTGCCACAGCCTGATTCACCCACCACACCTACTGTTTTACCAACAGGAACATCAAAAGTTACGCCATCAACAGCGCGAACAGTACCGATATCGGTGAAGAAATAAGTGTGTACGTCGTCAAACTCAACCACATTATCCGGGTTGACCATTTCAGTAAGATACTCTGAAGGGTCAACATTACGACGATTGCGGTGTTTTTCGATGGCATTGGTAATGCGGCGATTCTCGCGCGTAATTCGGGCTGATTCTCTGGCGCTAAGGTGGATACTCTCCTTTACGCGATCTTCTTCAGCCTCTGTTGTGTCAAATTGTTTTAAATCTATTTTTTCGTCAGTCATCTAAAACTCCTAACGTTTCATCTTTGGATCGTAAGCATCGCGCAAGCCGTCGCCAACAAAGTTGAAGCCCAACACGGTCAGCAAAATCAGCATACCGGCAGGGAACCACATAAACCAGTACGACTGCATAACATGGGCACTTGATGCATTATTGATGATACTACCCCCAAGATGCTAAGGGATATTTTACGCCTAATCCTAGGAAGCCAAGCGTTGCCTCTGTGATGATGATGCCACCTAAACCAGCAGTGGCGGAAACAATCAGCAGTGGCATGACGTTCGGGATAAGGTGACGGAAAATGCGGCGGCTGGTTCTGATACCGGTTGCTTCGGTAGCAACCATAAAGTCTTGTTCGCGCAGGCTCAGAATTTGCCCACGAACAACCCGGGCAATACCAGTCCAACCAAGCAAACCCAATATAGCCATCAATAAGAATATACGTGTGGTTGAATCAACCTGCAAAGTATCCATTACAGACCCGAAAATAATCACAATCGGGTAGAAAGGAATACTATTAAACAAGTCTACAAAGCGCATCATCAGGGTATCAACCGTGCCACCAAAGTAACCAGAGATACCGCCAAAGATGACACCGATAAGCATCTCAATGATAATAACCACGAAACCCACCATCAGAGAAACACGTCCACCGTACATCAGACGGGTGAGCAGGTCCATACCGTTGTTATCAAGCCCTAACCAGTGTTCTTTACTGGGGGGGAATTCATAGGTTCGCACCAATTCAGTGGGCATGTCTTTCATAATGCTGTAGTTTTGGTTGACGATAACTATCTTATAGTGAGTTTCAATTCCATTCTCATCTGTAAAGTAGAATTCGTTCTTTCTGGCGTTCATTGTTTCGCGAACGGTTTCTTTGAAATCAACACTTAGAAAAGCACTTGAATCCAAGGGATTAACGATGATGTCGGAAATTTGAGCAAAGTGTTTGCCGGTTTCGTCACTAATCGTGCCGCTTCTTTCATCCATTACAATCGTAAATTCTCTGTTTTCCAACTCAAGGGTATCGGCTTCTTCAGCAATAGCATTTGCCACTGCAAGCTTAAAAAGATGTGACTGTACAAGCTTGTCATCAGCTTTGTTATATGCATCAAAAACAAATGTTGAAGCTACAGCAATATCTTTGTCTGTTGAGATTGTTTTAACTTTTGGTCCTGTAATGATGTACAAGACATCTTCAAAACAAAACTTCCAGCTTTTTTTGTTCGCTTCGTAGGCTTTTATAAAGTCCTCAGAAATAGCTGGGTCATCGGTTGGCAGTTTGCCTAAGGGGTCTGTTTTTGCCACAACGTCCAGTTTGGCGATGCGGTTAAAGCCTGGCAGTATTTCTTCATAATAGAACTCACCATTCGCTGAGTTAAAGGTCGAACTTCCCCCCCGTCCCTTGGCTAACAGATAGGCTGCGCGATCAGCGGAATTGAAAGTTTCACCATCAGCCACAGTGTACCGCTCCTCAAGGTTATAAATTGCACCGGCATATTCACGAGACATCGTTGACATACCAGTAAAAACCTGAGTTTGGGTATATGGGGGGGAAAACAGCGGGCCTATGAAGGAAAAAGTGAACATAATCGCCAGGATGATAAGGCCCACAACAGCGAGTTTGTTGCGAATGAAACGCTTGAACACCAACATGCCAGGTGATAAACCTTAATACGGCGTTGGTCATCAAGTGCCATTTCTTCAGTTGTGGTCATCGGCAATCCGTCGCTGCCAATTTGTGCGTCAGTAGGTTCATCGATTTCCAGATTTTTTTTGTTTTCATCACTCATGTTTCGCCTACCTTTAGTTTACTCTCACGCGGGGGGGTCTACCACTGCATACATAATATCTGCAATAAGCAGACTAATCTGAGTTAGTAGAATCAAAAATGTGGTATAGAACATTGCAAACGGTATGTCGCCCTGTTGCATAGCACCAAATGAAATATAACCGATACCAGGAATTTGATACATGGTTTCAGTGATCATGGAACCACCAAACATGGCAGGTAACAGGGTGCTCATGTAGCTTACCAATGGAATGAGCGTGTTTCTGAAAGCGTGTTTGTTGATAACCACCTTCTCAGAAAGACCTTTTGCCCGTGCTGTGCGGATGTAATCGGAGTTGAGTACCTCAAGCATGTTCGTACGGGTATAACGCATCAAACCACCAATGGAAAGCATCATTAAGGTAATAATTGGCAAGGTCATATTTTTTTGCCATATCCAAGAGCTGTCCTGTTCGATCCATCTGATTATGGAATCGGCTTGTCAAGCCATATAATGGGAACCAGCCTAACTTGACACTAAACACATACTTTAGCAAGGTCGCCAGGAAAAAGGTCGGTAACGAAAGCCCTGCCAGAGCAAAGACGGTAATTGCGTAGTCCACACCAGAATATTGCTTGCGTGCCGCCAATATACCCAGCGGAATCGAAACAATAATTTGCACCGCAAAGGTGATAATGTTCAAGAAGATTGAGTAAGGAATAACCTCCTTAAACTTTTGTGTTACAGGCACATTGTAAATCCAGGAAACACCAAAATCACCACGGATAGCATTTTTGACCCATCCAAAGTAACCAGGAATAATGCCCACATCAAGGTGATAGACTTGGTTTAACTCATCTAACCATTCCTGATAAGTTCGCAAGCTCGTTGGATTAGCTGCACGTTGTCTGGCAACTGTCTCAACATAAGAACTGGGCAAACTGCGGATTACACCATATACAATCATTGCTCCAAAGAAGACAATGAACAGACCAAGGAAAACTCTTCGAATTATGAAATTACTCATAGCGTTTCACTTCCTTCAAATAATAAACGAGCGTACTCGTTCTGAGTTGATAGAATGTGAGCCCACCTAAGGTGGGCTCACAGTGCTAGTCAGCGTTCTGACTCACCCAGTTCAAACAGTTGAACTAGGGGGGGAGCATTTCAAGAAGCTCGATATCGTTCATCCAACCCCCCCAGAAGGTTGTGATATCTGGAGTGAGGGTGTCGATGTTCAAGCGTTGGGTGCTAAAGATATTAGCGTTTTGTCGCTGGTAGGTGGGGATTTCCACTGCCCAGTCAATAACCACATCCAAAGCCTGCTTGTAAACAGCCTTGCGATAGTTCTGTTCATCGGACATGCGAGCGTCCATAATGAATTGGTCAAGTTGAGCATCGCGGATGTGATAGTGGTTGGAGTCGGTTCCACCTTCGCCAACAACGTTGCTGCTGTGATAGACCTGGTACATATCAGGATCAATGGTTGAGCCCCCCCAGGCAGCAGTCCACATTTCTTGTTGTCCGCCATCCAGCGCGTCCCAAAGGATGTTGGCATTGGCAGGATCGTTGATGTTCAATGTGATACCAATTGCTGCTAAGTCAGCTTCGGCATTGGTCAGGATTGCGAAAGCAGGGTGATCACCAGTACCGCCACCAGGAACGATAACTTCGTAGTTCAGCTTGGCGCCTTCAGGAGCTTCAACTGCTTTGCCATCTTCGATGGTGAAGCCAGCAGCTTCGAGGAAGCCCAAAGCAGCCTCGCGGGCAGCCGCGTATTTATCTTCAGGTGTCATATCAGCGGTGTAGATGGGATTGCCATCAACGTCAACCGAGAAAGCGATTTGGTAATCGTCATCGGTGGGTTGAGGAGCAGCCCAGCTGGTGTTGGAGATTGGGTAGTTGATAACAGAAGCGCCTTCGCCGTAGTAGGAGTTGACAGCCAAATCGCGGTGAACCGCGTAAATGGTTGCAAATGCCTTGCGCAGGTTCTTTGAGGCTTCTGAGCCGGGTTGACCATCAACATTGACGGTGTCAGCGTTGATACCAATGTAGCCATAGCCTAAGTTGTCAACCATCTTCATAACGATTACGTCGCCATCCAACTCGCCATTGCTGTTATAGCCCTTGACTTCTTCCATGTTGGTTTTTGATGGGGGGGAGAAGTTACCAGCATCAGCATCGCCAGTGTTCAAAGCGGAAGCAACTTCTGCGGAAGCGGTTTCTTTAAATTGGATTTCTTTAATCTTGGGGGGGCAGCCACGATAGTAGTATTCGTTGGCTTCGAAAACAACAACACGGTTCTCGTACTTGACAAACTTGTAGGGGGGGCCAGCACCCATGGGTTTGGGAGTGAGGCTTTGTTGTTTGCTCAGATCACCGAAGGGGGGGAAGCCGAACTTATTGTTTTCGTAATCATATTGTTCTCTGTCACCGTAGTAGTGCAAGGGGGGGTAACGCTAACGCCAAGCACAGAGTAGATGGCGGGAGCTGAGAAACCATTCAAAACAACCTGGACGGTGTAGTCATCAAGCTTGGTGATACCAGCAATGCTGGGTACGCCTTCGTCACCGGTTTCTTCGTCTTTGGGACCCCAGATTTTGATGAATTCAGTTTCAACAATGTTTAGGATATCAGAGTTACCTGTAGCGGTTTCGGTTTCCCATGCAGTTGCAAGATCGCCTTCGTAGGCTAAGGTAATTTCGCGGTTGTAGTCTTCAGCAGTTGGAAAGTTCTCAACCATGTCATATTCTTCACCGGAAGCAGCAATGAACTTGTAGCCAGCTTCTTCGGGGGGGCATTCTTCGTCTTCACCGATTTCTTCGGCACAGACAACTTCACCAAATCCCCAGAGGACCATACCAAGAACAGCCTGCAGGCCTTCGCTCTCGCGAACTTCGTCTGCTGTCTTGTAGATGAAGCGTTCTGCGTAAGCATCTGCGTATCGAGCAGTTACATAGTCAATAATGGCCTGGGATTCTTTGATACCGAATTTTTCGATTTCTTCCCAGTAGCCATCCTGGAGTTCCTGGGTCCAGGCATCAGCATCTGACCATTCGTGGTCGGGGGCCAGCGGCGTAGATATCTTTTGCAAACTGTACGTAGCGGTCTAAGACTGCGGTAGGAGTTTGGGTTTGATACTCTTTGAGACCAACGATGGGGGGTAAGAGCTAAGGCTTGTGGAACCAACATAGGAAGGATCCAGATAAGTGTAATAGGTGAAGATAACGTCGTCAGCCGTTACAGGCTCGCCGTCAGAGAACTGCATACCTACGCGCAAGCGAGCGGTATAGGTGGTCTGTTCGGTTACAGGATCATAATCCTGGGTCAGGTTTGCGGCACCTTTGTATTCGTAAGGAACATCATTGTAGGGCAAGATTTCGCCTTCAATAGCGTTCATCACAATTTGGCCTAAGCGGTCAGTGGTCATAAGGCCAATTTGGGTCATACCTGCAACGTCAGCGTCATAAGCAGTTTCAGAGAAGAAGGGGGCTGAATTTTTCCGAGAACTGTTCATAAGCCACAACGAATGGGGTATTGATTGTGGGTGCAGTGGGCAGATTCTCACCGAAGGGTTCGGGTTCGAAAACGACTGGTTCCTCGACGGGTTCTTCCTCAACGGGCTCTTCCTCGACAGGTTCCTCAACGGGTTCTTCCACCGGTTCCTCAACGGGTTGTTCAACCGGCTCTTCGACGGGGGGGTTCTGGCGCCACATCTTTGCCACAAGCAGCAAGCATGCCACCGAGCATCACTGTGACGAGCAGAAGTGATAAAATACGTGCAAATTTACTCATTTTCTCCTTTCTCCATATTGAATTAGGTTTAATTATTATAGTCCGCGAGTCAAAAGTCTGTCAACAGAAGTCCGCAAAAAAAGTGGCACATCACGACCCACTCACGGAACAAAACTGCTCTGAGTAAAGCAGTCGCTTTTTCATTATATCATATTGCAAAATTTGTCCAGATGTTTTGACGATTTTGTCAGGAATAATTGAGATTGTCCTTGGAAATCGTGTTTTCACAGTAAGAGAAATGTAAATTGAAGTAAGCTGCAAAGAGTAAATTTTTACATCCATATCATATTGACATAACAGATCTTCTGCCAACAGTATTGGATGACTATCGTGTCTCTCCGTGCGGTTTGAAGTCCACGTTAGCCCAAAGCTTACCGTTGCTGGAGATTTCGGCACCCTTTCAAACCGGAAAAGAAAAAAAAGCCTGCTGGAAACAGGCTTTTGGTTTAATATGATTTATTCTGCTTCTGTGCCTGCCCACTACATATCGTAGTGTGGCATAGCAATTCACTTATAAACGCCTAAGATTCGTTGGATGCGGCTTCAAAGTTCTTGCGCATGATGAATTTTTGCGCAGCGCTGTTGACTTCGCGCAACTTCGCGAGCAACTCGGGCTGCTCACCACTTTGCTCAACCTGATTAATCAAGCTTCCCAGCACCTGGAAAAGTCATCGTTTAAGCCTTCGTGCGCTTCTTCCAAAACCTGGTCGCGTGTAGCATCATCGGGTGCCTGCATCAGAATATCAATCAGCTCCAGATAAACACTGCTCTCGTTCGCCGAACGGAAAACGGTTAAAACGGTCACGATCTTCTTAACCCGTTCTTCATCACCAGCTTCCTGGGCTTTTACAAACTCATCGTTCAGCACTTCCAGCGTCGCCTGCGTGAAAGATGGCAGGGCTTGCTGGGTTACTTCGGCCAGATTTTCGGCTTCAAGCAAGCTATCGACCATTTCCTTGGCTTCAGCATATAAAACCTTTTGGGCCTTGTCAATTTCTTCTGTCAGTTCCAAAATGCTGTCGCGCAGACCTTCAAGCCTGGCTTTTTCATCGCCCTGGGCTTGTTCAGCTTTTCGGTCAATAACTGGAAGAACTGATAGTCCATGCCGCCCCGTGTCGCGCTGACCAGCATGGTCAGTTTTACCTTCGACTCAGCCGACTCAATCGCCAAATCCAAAAGCTTTTCGCGGGTAATGCCTTCTTTACTCAACTCCTGCAATTTGTTCATCACTTCCTGGGCTTCAGCAGAGTCTTGCGCGATTTTCTTGCCAACCGTGGTATGTTCCAGTGCCACACTTTGTACCATCGCCAGGGCTTGCGCGCCCTGTTGGTCACCAGCCGCCAGCGATGTCTGCACCAGGCGTGAAAGCAGAATGAAAAACGCTTCCGTCACGCGTTCATCGTCCTTTGCCAGTATTTCGGGCAAGGCATCAGGTGATGACATCAGCAAACGTTGAATAAACGCCAACTGCTCTTGTTGCGCTTTGAGCATCTCGGGTGTAATACCATCCGATTCCAGAATAGTCTCGAAAAGTAACTCTTTGGTAAGCATGGTGCGCGGGCTAAAGATATAAGCTTTGCGCTTTTCGGGTGGCAGGTCATCAACCGCTTTCTTGATTAGGGGACCAATGATGCGTTCCTGTTCGTTCACAGGCGCGCCCAATTCCGGTGGAAAATAGCTCAACAGCAACTCTTTTTCGGGGGGGTCATGATAGACAATCGGCGTAGGATAAATACCCTGACTGCGACAGCTGGGGGGGCACTGGTAATAGTTCGCCTGCCCGGAAAGTAAAATTTGCTTGGCATTCGGGTTGGTGTTGGTATCAAATAACCGGATCAAATCGACGGTTATCGGGGTTTTACAATTTGGGCACGGTACACTTGTTCTGGCCATAGTTTCTCTTTTCCTTATCGTTAATGTCCCCCCCATTATAACAGTCGATAGTTAAAAAAATTTCTTAACATTCCAACTTAAATACTACGGAAAGATGCTATACCGCACTTCTTTATATATAGACAGGCAAATTTGTGGACTGCAAATCCAGATTCTCGCGTCAATTCTGATAGAATAGAGATTAAGAAAATTAAATCATTCACGCACAGGAGGCTCCAATGTCATTTACACTTACCTATGCCAGCATGGCCAATCCACCTGATATTTTCACACATCCTACGAAACTGCGCTGGCAGAACTCAAAACGAAACTTGGCAAAGACTATCCGCTGATTATCGGCGATGAAAACGCTTTAAAGAAGAAGAAATTCCCAGCACTTTCACCCATCAACAGGGACTGGACACTCGCCAGCTTCCAAAGCGGTGATGCCCAGGACGCGCAAGATGCCGTCGCCGCCGCCAAAGCCGCTTTCCCTGCCTGGAGCAAACTGCCCTGGCAGGAACGTGTTGCTTACGTGCGCAAATTTGCACAGGCGATTCAAGACCGCATCTTCGAAATCGGCGCCGCGGTCAGTCTGGACGTTGGTAAAACCGCATGGAAGCTCTGGCGGACGTGCAGGAAGCCGTTGACCTCTTGCTCTGGCCCTGCAAGATGATGGAACAAGCCAATGGCTACCAGGTGAAACTCTCCAACGACCCCCCCATGGAAGGCGTCCTGTCAGTCAACGAAAGCCACATGGTGCCCCCCCATGGCGTGTGGCTAGTGATTACACCTTTCAACTTCCCCCCCGCCGCTTTGGCTTGCGGACCTATGGGTAACGCCTTGGTTGCCGGCAACACGGTGGTGCTTAAGCCAGCCTCTGATTCCGCGTGGGCAACCGCGATGATGATGGAATGTGCGGAAAAGCCGGCTTCCCCCCCAGTGGCGTCATCAATTACCTTACTGGCCCAGGTGGCACCCTTGGCAACGCGCTCATCGACCATCCCGATATCGCCGGAGTTACCTTTACCGGTTCAGCCGCGGTCGGTTTGGGTATCAACCGCAAATTTGCCGAGTTCAAATACCCCCCCGTCCGGTTGTGCTTGAATTAGGCGGTAAAAACGCCACCATCGTCTCCAAAAACGCTGATATCGCCGATGCCGCTTTAGGCTGTATGCGCTCTGCGTTTGGCTTGCAAGGTCAAAAATGCTCCGCCAACTCGCGCATCTTTGTTGAACGTGAAGTTTATCAAGCCTTTGTTGAAGAACTCGTGCGCCTGACAAAAGAAATCAAAATCGGTGACCCAACCATGCGCGAAAACTGGTTTGGAACGGTTATCAACGAGAGAGCCGCAGCAGATTACGAAAATATATTGAAGAATTCGAGACTGTGGGTCGCATCCTGACCGGCGGAAAACGTCTCACCGATGGTGACCTGGCAAAAGGCCTCTTCTGCGCGCCTACTATCGTGGTTGATGTACCCATGACGCATTACCTGTGGAAACACGAAATGTTCCTGCCCATCACCATGGTCACCGCTGTTGACAGCCTTGAAGAAGCCATGGGCTACGCCAACGACACCGACTATGGACTTACCGCCGGCTTTATGGGCAGTGCGGAAGAAGGCGAATGGTTCCTTGACAACATTCAGGCTGGCGTGTGTTACGTCAACCGTGTTATGGGCAGCACCACCGGCGCGTGGCCTGGTTTTCAACCCTTTGGCGGCTGGAAAGCTTCCGGCTCTACCGGTCGCAACACGGGCGGACCCTACGCTCTGCTCTCATACATGCGCGAGCAAAGCCGCACACGTGTGAGTATAATTGAGTAAACACCCCCCCTAAGAATACTATGGCTGGCGGCCACCGACATTTGCGAGTCGCCGCCAGCTTTTTGTTTGGATTTACAGACCTTTTGCGGAGGAAACATGAGCCAACGAAATAAGAACAGAATTATCGAACTTACCAGCCTGATTAACCTGAGCGATGCCCAAATCGCGATGATTAACGACGGCATTGAGAACGTGCGCATTAGCACCTTTCCACGAAGCACCGCCGAGCAAATTCCTGCTGAACAGTGGGCGAAAACCGAAGTTTTGCTCTCGGCAGGCGATTATTTGCCCACCCGCGAAATGGCGCCCAAACTCAAATGGATCCAAATCTCATTCGCCGGCGTTGACCCAATCCTGAACCGTGCCATCATCCACGATGAGAACATTCAAGTCACTTCCGCGAGTGGTGTCATGGTCAGCCAAATGGGCGAATATATTCTCATGGCACTGCTCATGCTGGGTCACAAAATGCCCGCCATCATCAACGCCCAGCTCAAAACGAATGGATTAGCAACAAATCCGGCATGGTTATGCCCAAAGAGTTACGTAGCAGCACAGTAGGCATCATCGGCTATGGCTCGATCGGACGTGAACTGGCCCGTTTGCTCTACCACTTTGGCGCTAAAGTTTTGGCAACTAAAGCGGATCTAAGCAATCTGGAAGATACCGGCTATATCCCCCCCGAAGGACTGGGCGACCCCCCCACGGCGATTACTTCTACCGCATGTACCCCACCGACGCGCTTTTGGGCATGTTGCCTGAATGCGACTTCGTGGTCCTTACCGCGCCACTCACCGAGAAAACCCGCAATATATTCTCCACCGAAGCCTTCGCCGCCATGAAACCAAGCGCTTATTTCATCAACGTCTCGCGGGGTGCCCTGGTGGATGAATCCGCGCTGGTTGTCGCTTTACGTAACAAGACCATCGCGGGCGCGATGCTGGATGTCTTTAACGAAGAACCCCCCCTGCCCGCCAACAGTCCACTTTGGAAACAGCCGAACCTAATCATCACGCCCCCCCACGTATCCGGCGTTTCGCCCAAAATACTGGATAACGTCCTGCGCTTTTTCAACACCAACCTAAAACGCTACCGGGATGACTTACCGCTTTACAACGTCATTGACCCTAAAAGGGGATACTAAGTGGACCTTTTTGATTCATCCCTGGAAGAGCAGCTGCGCAAACACGCTCCGCTTGCCGCGCGGATGCGTCCCCCCCAAACGCTGGACGACATCGTCGGCCAGGATCATATCATCGGCAAAGGCAGCTTGCTCAGGCGTGTGATTGAAGCCGACCGCTTGCATGGCTCCATCATCCTATATGGCCCGCCCGGAACCGGCAAAACCAGCCTGGCGCAGGTCATCGCCAACAGCACCAAAGCCCATTTTGAACAGCTCAGCGCGGTTTTGGCGGGTGTGGCTGATTTGCGTAAAGCGATTGAAGCCGCCCGCGAACGCCGCCGCCTTTACCAAACGCGCACCATTCTGTTCATCGACGAAGTTCACCGCTGGAACAAAGCCCAGCAGGACGCCCTCTTACCGCACGTTGAAAATGGGCTCATCACGCTAATCGGTGCCACCACCCAAAACCCCCCCTATTTTGACGTCATCAAAGCCCTGGTCAGCCGCTCGCGCGTTTTTGAACTCAACAGCCTGACCGTTGAGAACATCAAAGAAATTTTGCTACGCGCAATAGCCGATAAGGAACGCGGATTTGGACTGCGAAAAGTCAAAATCGACGATGACGCGCTGCAACATCTGGCGGAAATCAGCAGTGGCGATGCCCGCAACGCGCTAAACGCGCTGGAACTCGCCGTTGAAAGCACCCCACTCGGTCAGGAAGAAACCCACATCACGCTTGAAATCGCCCAGGAGTCCATTCAGCGCCGCGCGGTGCTTTACGACAAAACCGACGACCATCACTACGACACCATTTCCGCGTTTATCAAATCGGTGCGTGGCTCCGACCCCCCCGACGCCGCCCTTTACTGGCTCGCCAAGATGCTTTATGCTGGCGAAGACCCGCGCTTTATCCTGCGCCGGCTGATGATACTCGCCAGTGAAGATATCGGACTGGCAGACCCCATGGGCATCGTCGTTGCCAGTGCCGCGGCACAAAATTACGAAATGCTGGGTATGCCCGAAGGCGCCTACCCTATCGCCCATGCCACGCTCTATCTCGCCACCGCGCCTAAAAGCAATACCGTTGGCGCTTACTTTGACGCGCTCGCAGAAATTGAGAAAACGGTGCCAAACCCGTGCCCACCCATCTGATGGACGCCAGTCGCGACAGCAAAGCGTTCGGACATGGCCAGGGCTACAAATACCCCCCCACGCGTTTGAAGGGCACTGGGTCAAACAACAATATCTGCCCGACGGTTTGGAATCCACGCGTTTTTACACCCCCCCATCCGACCAGGGCGCTGAAATCGAAATCGCCAAGCGTCTGTCCAAATGGCGTGACGAAGCTGAAGAAAACGCAGACGATTAATCGCTTGTGTTTTTGTGAATTATCTGCCCTGCACTTTTTCCATATCTATAGTACAAACATGGTCTCCCGACTATGTTTGATTATTTAATTTCCCACAGCGAGACGCCGGGGGGGCGAGCGTCATTAGTTCTCCTGCCGGCGTCCCGCCATGCAGATTCACCTGGTGTTTTGGATTTCGGCTGGAGTCCACCCAGCTGTTATTCGTCAAAAAAAGTGCCACTTTCGTGGCACTCTAATCTCATTTTGTATAAAGCATCGGCACAAATAACTTTATTACTGGGTCTGTACCAATTCGACGGCTTCGGAATAATCCATGATAAGATGTTCCTAAGTAAAGTCTGTTCGGATTTATCGGATCAATCGCGAGGCTAATGGTTACAGTAGGATCCGGAAGCCCATTATTGACCGCGATCCAGTTATCCCCCCCAGCATCGATACTCTTGAAAACCCCCCCTTTACGTTCTGTTGCCGCATAAAGCTGGATGGCGTTTGTGGGTCTATCACCAAGGAATTAACTATCTTGTTCGTCAACCCGGTGCTGACCTCGCTCCAGCTGTCACCACCATTGACGGTTTTAAAGACACCTCCTTCATTCGTTCCCGCGTAAAGCGTAGTCGGCATTTGTGGGTCGATTGCCAGGGAATAGATATCCAATACTGTCAGCCCACTGTTGACTACATTCCAGCTATCCCCATTATTGACACTCTTAAAGACTCCACCTTCCGTTCCCGCGTAAAGCGTGCCTGGCGTTTGTGGATCAATCACAAGAGAACGAACATTAAGGTTTGTCAAACCGTTATTGACCACGTTCCAGTTTCACCTGCGTTGACGCTCTTGAAGATTCCTTCATAAAGTGCTCCCGCATAAAGTGTGCCTGGCGCATGCGGGTCTATTGCAAGAGAACGAATCGCCTGTTCCTCCATTCCATTGTTGACCGCGTTCCAGTTCTCCCCCCCACCATCGATACTCTTGAAGACCCCCCCTACACCAAACGTTCCCGCGTAAAGCGTGGACGGTGTTTGTGGGTTTATCGCAAAAGACATTATTTCCCAATATGTTAGTCCGTTGTTGATCTCGCGCCAGCTCACCCCCCCACCATTGCTGCTTTTAAATGCCCCCCCTTTAGTTCCCGTTCCCACATAAAGCGTGGATGGTGTTTGTGGGTCAATCGCGATAGTCTTAATACCAGTATGTTCTATTCCCAGGTCACATTGTTCCCAAACGATTTCATCTTCCGCGCTAACAGCAGCAAAAGACAAATTAAATAGCAACAATCCTGTAATCAACAGGACAGATAAAAGTTTTTTTCATTTTTTCCTCCTAATAAATTATGAACGATGTAAACTTGGCGCAAGCGTAGGTCTAAGCTTGCATTTGAAATGACAGTGACGATTGTTGTTAATAACATATTACCATTAAAAATTCATCTTCTCCAGGAATTTTATGTAAACAATCCTTAAATTTAACGAAATGTCTTGGAAACGAATTAAAAACTTGTCTTTGTGGATGCCTTTTTGAAATAGAAGCGTGATTTCTTGGCTCTGCCACATTCCTTTTTGCTAATAGCGAGACTTCTCAGCAAATGAGTTGCGTCCACAGCAGGGCGAGAGTGCTTAATATTTTCCACACTGCGTGCGTGTGGAATCTTTTTTTCCCCCGACAAAGTCTCTTATTCCCCCTAAAAAAACTCACACACCTGCCGGCGTCCAGCTATGCAGAAAGGTGTTTTGTAATTTCATGGTATTCTTTATATTGAAACAGATTCGAGATTGAATCGCTTCAATAAGGAGAATTAATGATGTTCAAAAGAATTCTTTTCTTGTTCAGCATACTGATACTGTTGACAACCTTTGCATGTAAAACCATACCAGAATTGCCCGCGCAACACGAACAATCTGAGCCTATAACGGGCATCCAAGATTCTGATATCCCAGCAACAGATGTCGAAGACCTTGTTGAGATTGACCTTGACCATAAGGATGACGATGAGCCTGAAACGCAAGCTGAAGAAACGACGCCTGAACAAGCCACGCCGTCAATTCGATTCATGGTCGAATTCACCGACGAACGCATGCATCAATATTGCCACCACTTGCCGTTGGCAAACGCGCATGATTATGCTATCACAGATGACGAGCTCTACATCACTTTTAGCGATGCCCCCAGGCACGCTCTATGAAATCGATTTAGACGATTTTGAACGCAAACAAATCGCCAGATCTGAATACCCCCCCAACGGCATCATCACAAACATCCTGGCCGATGATGACTGGGTGTTTTATATCGACGTGATGGAACCAGGCAATCGCTTTGACTGGAATGCTTATGTGCTTGACCTTGACACGCTTCAAAAACACACCATTGCTGAGCCCGAGCGAACGGAAAAAGCGATTGAACTGCGCAGTTTTGCCCTTGAGGATGATGTGCTTTACTTTAACGTTTTGACCCAAAACGAGAACCAAGAAGGCTTTCAGAAAAGCGCAATCGTCGCATTTGACCTGGAAGACGGAGCGTATTCAACCCTCCTAAGCACCGATAGTGGCGATGCTGTGTTTACAAGACTTGTTGTTTCAGATGATTTGCTTGTCGCGGAAAAAGCTCGCTGCAAAAAGAAAAGGGCGTGGAACTTTACATTTACGATTTAGAAGACCATGATTTGTCGATTCTAAGCCCGGCGGACTACGTCGGTTTTCTCTCGGCGGATGAGCCTGGATTAGCTGGGCGAATACCACGGGTGGATTGAGCCTGTACAACGCCGAAACAGGCGCGCAACGCAATCTGACCGAGTCACCCATCGATTCTCTTGATGCCTCAATGACACTCCATGACGATTTCGCGCTGGGTTATTACACGGTACAAGCCGGCAACGGTGGCTGGGTGATTGTTTTGTACGACCTTGATGACGCGCGTTTTCTTAGCCTCGGAAGAGAAGGGCTTGAATACAGGGTCATCAATCCGATTGTTGATTCTGATGAGCTACACTGGTTTCTGGAAAACGTCAGCCTTGACACAGGTCCGGATGTCTACCATTGTGAAGTCGAAATCGACGAACTTGAATCCTGGGCTGGCATGCCCTAAGTAATACACATACTCATAGAAAGCGGTTTGCGTTTTGCAAACCGCTTTGTTTAGATTTGTTAGCCTGGTACGAGCTAAATACGCCTAACTGCGAATTTAATCACCCGTTCCTTTTAATAGACTTTGAGCGTTCGCGTTGTACTGTTCAAATTGACTGATCCTGGTAATGAGCAGTTCCATGCTGAAATCTTCGCTTATTTGATGATAAGCCCTAAGCAAAATTCCGGTTTCCTGGTCAACCCACAATTTACAGCTTTCGCCAGCTTCCAAATTCGCCTCCAAAACCCATACTTTGCGGTTTGAGATATTTTCTTCGCCAAGCAAACTTGTGTTTTGCGGGTTTAGTTTTTGGCTAATCCAGCTTGGGAACAGAATCTCACCAACAGGCGAAGGGATTGCCATAGCGAAAGGATGCGCAGAGTCCGCGCTTTTCGGCTCAAACACCTGGCCATTATCCAGGTATTGCTTCAGACTGGGCGGAATGGCTTCCTGGCTTTCGTTTTGATTGCCGTCGGTTAGCGTGACTGTACCATCCCGGCGGAAAGCCCATTTGCCACCATTATTGCCACCGTTGAGGTCTTCGGTAATCACACTGACCGCATCGGGTAAATCAAAGTCAAAACTGACCAAATAGCTTTGTGTTTCATCGGAGCGTTTCCAGACAATTTCAGCCTGACCGTAAAGGTCCTGCCAGTTTTTATAACTGGTGGATGCTTTATTAAGGATGATGTTAAGGTTTGCTTCTGCCGGCACGGGTTTTGACTGGAGATACTTCATACCAGCCTCAGCTGCAGCCCAGATAAGCAGTAGCGCTATTCCGAGAATGACGATATTTCTATGCGATTTTGCAGTTTTGTTGGTTTACTCATTAATACTTCCTGATGAATGGTTTGGTATTGTGAATATCATAATATGATTTTTGTGGTTTTGAAAGAGGTTTGTTATCCCTCAATAAACCTTCTGTCTTAAATGATAATCATTTTTCAAAAACCTGTTTTTGTCTTTTTCGTGGTTTTTCTGACATAGATTTCATTCTTTTTGCTTTGGCAGCCCGCGGCGGGACGACGGGGGCGAGAAAAATTCTGTCTCCTGCCGGCGTCTCGCCGAGCAGATTCAGTTCAGCGCATGGCGAGAAATTTGACAGACATCAGGGGGAAGCTCTTAACCCACCTGATATAAAAACACCGAGATTAATACAATTTAATTATTCCTCCGCCTATTTTGCCGCTTGAGGGGGGGTAAGTTGGCATTTGAGGGGGGGTAAGTTGTGGAAGTCGGGGGGTGTCCCGGCTGTTTTTATCGTTAGAAATGTTCATGTATCGCCGGTATAATAGTCGATGAAAAACGGGATTGTGTAGGTAAGCAAAATGGAGAATTGTGATTGGTGCAATCTCTCTGAAGAAGATAAACGATTTCAGGTGTACGAGAGTACATTTTGGTCTGTTTTTCTTTCGGATGAACAGGATTATATCGGGCGATGTATCTTGGTTTTGAAGCGTCACTGCAGTTCAATGACAGAGCTAACAGATGATGAATGGGAAGATCTTCGCAATCTGATTTGTAAAGTAGAGACCTGTTTAAAGACGGTTTTAGGAGCAGCTTTATGTAATTGGAGTTGCCTGATGAATAGTTTTTTATAAAGAATCAGAACCTAATCCTCATCTTCATATTCATGTTAGGCCAAGATATGATAAACCCGTGATGGTTAATGGAAGCACTTATATTGATAGCGAGTTTGGCCATCATTATGCAGTGAATAAAAGCGGATCAATATCTGTCAAAGATAAAGAAGAAATATTTACTCGGCTAAAGGAATGGCTGAATCGCTAAGTTCCCGTTTAAAGAGGTACCCACCATGAAGCAAATCACAAATAAGGAATACGAAGAGTGGCAGAAATACAAAGCGGAGAAAGCGAAGGGTCACGTCCTGCTGCCGGATACCGTCCGGTTTATCTGCGAGACAAACGGCTATGACGCAGAAAAGATCGGTCAGCACTTTCTTGAAATTCTCCCGAGAATCTGCCCGAAAGAAGAATGAGGGGCGTGTATGGTAATTGATACTACATCTCGTGAGGGAATGGAAAGCTCACTTGCTCATTTGATGGGTGTTTCCGTGCCAGAGCTTTATCAATACATTGAAGCAGCAGCGGATTCAGCCATAGAAGGTCAATGGTGTTTTAATCAGGACCTTTTTGATAAAGCTATGGAAGACTTTTATTCTGATATGATTGAGCAAGAGTTACCAGATGAAATACTGTTTTCCATCTATCACGGAGACTTAATGGCTCCGAAAACGAAATCAGCTATAATTTACAAGAACTGCTCACGTCAAATAATAGTTTTCAGAGTTCCTGAATGCACATCAGATCACCTTTAGAAAAGGGGCCGGAAACAGGATAATTCTTTGCTATAGGGATAGACAGATTAGTTTGGAAAACACAATGAGCACGGATGTGTGCTATTTGCGTAGCAGGCTTGGCTATAACTCAGGTCGAGAAGACTTTTGCTTTAACGGGTTTGCTTTTCGTGATTTGCTGATGAAGAATCAATACACTCGCCGGTTACAGGGCTGTCCAGAATTACTTAAATGCCTTGAAAGATATTTACGGATAAAAGGGCTCACAGAACACTATGCGGAAAAGAGCGAATACTATTGTTTCATGTATAAATTCCCTATAGAGCATGTAATCTTTGATGGAAAAGATGACTTGACTGTTGAGAAAAGCAGTTTCATCTGTTAAATCAAGTTGCGTATCGGCTCTACCAGTACAGCAGAGATTCACGTTATATATATGATCACGATAATCCGATACTTCGACTTAAGGACGACGCTAATGCTTCTATAGATTATATGGTGTCCACTGAAATAATCACTCCCGATATGATCGAATAACTAACAACGCCTCCGAGCCGATGTGGTTCAGAGACGTTGTTGTATCTATGGGGTTATGCTTTAATATCAGTACCGTCCTTGAAAGTTACTCGAATGTCGTCCTTACTGTGGACGGTGATGAAGTCAACCATCGCCAGCCAGTCTGTTTCCCGGAATTCCGTCAGCGGCTCCCGGCTCCGCAGGTTCTTCAAGTAGGTCTCGATCTGGTGCCTCCGGGCCATGCGCTCGGCAATCAGGTTGGTAACCTTGGTGTGTCGAGCCTTGGCCTTATCGAAGCGAGTAATCAGACCATCGTAGCGCTTTTGATATTCAGCTTGTTCAAGGGCCATATGTGCGGTCTCGCTGATGCATTCATCGATGAGTTCTGCCGCAATATTGATTTCAGTCTCAAGTTCAGCAAGTTCGCTTTCAAGCGCTGTAATATCAAGACTCTTTGAAAGAATCTCGTCATAAATGG
>JMBX01000109.1_pt1 | contig 21348 bp, 30 predicted proteins | sample 616521 | NCBI WGS metagenome assembly JMBX01 (sample SAMN02727906, study PRJNA239997) | anaerobic digester metagenome | biome: anaerobic digester; isolation source: mesophilic anaerobic digester inoculated with municipal waste water sludge... | place: Germany: Bielefeld University, CeBiTec ...
CAGAAAAATAGGTTTTCTTGAAAAAAAACTATAAAGATAATGTATAATATTATTACAAAGTAAATACTTTCTGCGATGTGCGTTAACTCAAATAATTCAACCGACATATCAGACACGGGAGTCTGCGTTTAGTATGGTATAGCATGCCTCTTCAAAGTGGACGCTAGAATATACTAACAGGAAACCCACCTATACAAAGGCGGGTGTGAATTAAATGGGAATACGGCATTGCGGGAATATAAAATCCCCTTAGTTTAACTAAGGGGGGGATTTTATTATTAACCAATATTTATTGGGAATTTTTTTTCTATTTTTAAATAAATATATATGCTTAAAACCTAGTTCCTTAAGCAATTTTTCTCCTAATTTATAATTATATCCTAGATATTCAGGACTGTGGGCGTCGGAGCCAATAGTTATAATTTCTCCACCTAAATCCTTATATAATTTTAATATAGACGGTTTTGGATTTGGATAACTTAGTCCATGTCTTAATCCTGCAGTATTTAGTTCAACACCTTTACCTTTTTCTATTACAATTTTCAATATTTCAGTAATTATATCATAATACATCTTATAATCAGGAAGATTATCAGGATTGGAAATATATCTATCTACATAATCTAAATGTCCCAAGACATCAAAATTATCAAATATCTTTACACACTTATACATTTCATTATAATATAAATCCAATACCTCTTTAGGAGACGTTTTTTTCAAAGAGTCTATCAATGGCTATACTTTTTCCATTAACTCCATGAATAGACATAATAACAAAATCAAAGGGATTATTTTCAATAATATTATCGTATTTTACCTTTAAATGTGGTTGCATTCCTATTTCCACACCACTTAAAATCTCAATATTATTTATATATTTATACTTAACTTTTTTTTATCTCTCTAAAATAATCTTCAATTCTAAATTGAAAGTTCTATTTTTTTGTGAAGTAGCTTCCAAGTCTATATGATCTGTAAAGCATATACTTTTAAGGTTCTTTTCAATTGCAGAATAGACCATTTTTTTCCATTGGTGATTTTGAGTCCATTGAGTAATCACTATGAAGATGAAAATCGTACATTTATTAAACACCTCATTAACTATTTTCTAATATTCTATCTTATAAATCTATTTCTGTAAATCTTTATTATATGGATTCAGCATATTGTAATTTATATAGATCATAATACATTCCCTCTTGTTCTAATAGTTCTTGATGATTGCCCATTTCTTTAATTTCTCCATTGCTTAAAACAATAATATTATCTGCATATTGAATAGTGGAAAGCCTATGGGCTATGGCAATAGTAGTCCTATTTTTAACTAATTTACCTAAGGCATCTTGAATCAATAATTCAGTTTCAGTATCTATATTAGAAGTAGCCTCATCTAAAATAAGGATTTTAGGGTCATAGGCTAAGGTACGGGCAAAAGACAGTAATTGCCTTTCACCAGAAGATAGGGTAGAGCCCCCCCTTTCCATAACAGGCTCATCATATTTCCGGGCAATTTTCAATAAAGTTATGGGCATTTACATATTTTGCCACTTCCTCAACTTCTTCTCTAGTAATATCTTCATTATTTAGTCGAATATTATCTTCAATAGTTCCAGTAAACAAAAATACATCTTGCAGTACAACACCAATGTTTTTCCTTAATTCATATTTATCAATATCCTTAATATTAATACCATCAATTAGGATTTCCCCCCCTTTTTGTATATCATAAAACCTGGTAATTAAATTAATTATAGAAGACTTCCCAGCACCAGTGGCACCTACCAAGGCCACAGTTTCTCCAGGATTTATTGTAAAATTAATATCCTTTAAAACCCAATTTTCTCCTTTATAAGCAAACCATACATTCTTAAATTGGATCTTTCCCTTTAGATTTTCTATGATTTTAGGGTTTTTTTTGTATTTACTATAAAACTTTTATCATCTAAAATACTAAAAATCCTTTCACTAGAAGCCATAGAAGACTGAAGTATATTATACTTTTCAGTTAAATCTAAAATTGGCACAAAGAATTTTCTTAAATAATCTATAAATATATATAACATACCAAATTCCATAGCATTGGAGACTACCTTTCCACCACCAAAATAAACTAAAGTAGCTATACCTAAGGACCTAATTATTTCAATAGAAGGTCTAAACATGGCATAAATATTTACTTCCTTTAAACTAGTTTCAAGATAATCTTTATTTATCTTATCAAAGCTTTTAGAGATTTTTTTTCCTCATTATTAAAAATCTGAATAGTCCTCATGCCAGTTATATTTTCATTTAAACTAGAATTGATTTTTGCTAATTGAATTCTACCAGCTCTATATACAACTCTAATTTTCCTTCTAAAAACAAAGGATATAATAAATATAAAAGGAAGAAGTGCAAAGGCTAATATAGCAAGCTTATAATCCATTTTTAACATAATAAACATAATTCCTAAAAGAGTCAAGATATCCTTAAACAAATTAATCAACACAGAAGTATACATTTCATTTAAAGTTTCCGTATCATTAGTTACCCTAGTAAGCAATCTCCCTATGGGATTTCTATCAAAATAACCAATAGATAGGCTTTGAATATGATTAAAGATTTCTTCCCTAATATTAAATATAATCCTTTGACCAGTATAATTTAATAAATAAACCTGTGCATAATTAAATACAAAAGTAAATAATATAACAGCAAAAAAACAATATAGATAACTTATTTATACCCTTAAGATCAGACTCTCTAAATTTCCATAACTTCCTTATCAATAATAATTCCATTACTTCCATCTTCATCATCATAATCCACTAAATAATAATCATTATTAGATTTAAGGATTTTTTTAATAGGATTATTACTAAATAGTTCTTGTTCAGATTCAGTTAAATAGTCATTTCGAATATATTTATACCCATTAAATTCTATACCATCTAAATTAGAATTTACATCTAACTCCACCATAGGTTTTTGATTGCCATTAATATAATCATCAATAGCTATTTTGACTAAATAAGGATTTAATAATTCCAAAGCAGTAATAATTACCAATAATACAAGGGACAATAAAAGGAGCTTCCAATAGGGTTTTGCATATTTTAATAATCTTTTCATTAACTTTGAGTCATAAGCTTTTCCCATTACACCGTCATAATGACTATCTTTACCCATTTAAATTACCCCCCCCTATCCTTTAATTTTTTTCTTCTAACAATTGTTTTTCATATAAATCCCTGTATAAACCATCTAAGGCCAATAGTTCCTCATGGGTGCCTCGTTCCTTAATTTGTCCATTATCTAAAAAACAAAATTTTATGGGCAGATTGTATAGTAGATATTCTATGGCTTATGATTATAGTTGTAATATCCTTAGTTGAATCCTTTAAATTATTTAGGATTTTTTTTCTTCTGTTTCCGTATCTACAGCAGAGAGACTATCATCTAATATAAGGATAGGTGGTTCCTTTATTATGGCCCTAGCAATAGATGTTCTTTGTTTTTGGCCACCAGATAAAGTAACTCCTCGTTCTCCTAATATGGTGTCAAACTTCTTAGGAAATTTCATGATATTATCATAGACTTCAGCAATCTTTGCTGCAGAATAAATTTTTTTCATCAGGTACCTTTTCATCAAAGGCAAAGGCTATATTATCCTTAAGACTTTGGGAAAACAAGAAATTATCTTGAGGTACATATCCAATATTTTCCCTTAAAGTTTTTAAGGATAAATTTTTTTTACATCCATATCATCTATTAAAATTTCCCCCCCTTGAGAAATATCATATAATCTTAAAAGTAAGTTTACTATTGTAGTTTTACCACTACCAGTTTTCCCAACTATAGCTAAGGTTTTTCCCTTTTCGACGGTAAAATTAATATCTGTTAAAGCATTATAATTACTATTAGGATATTTAAAACTCACATTCCTAAACTGAATTTCCCCCCCATGGATTTCATTTAAATCAATGGCATCATTTAATTCAAGAATTTCTGATTTTTCATCTAAGATTAAATTAAGTCGATCCATAGATGCTGCCCCTCTTTGGAGAACATTTATAATTTGTCCTAGGGCTCTTGTTGGCCAATTCAACAAAGCTAAAAAAAGAATTAAATGCAATAAAGTTACCTAAAGAGATATTACCAACTATTACTTGTTTTCCACCATAATATATAGTAATAAGCAAACTAATGGAAAATACAAATTGTAATAGGGGGGGACGAAAGGAGCCAGAGACTTTAACTAAATCTAAATTTTTCCTTAAACTATCCTCATTAACCTGATAAAATTTTTCTGAAACTAAATCCTCTTGAACAAAGGATTTAATAACTCTAATACCAGCAAAGCTTTCCTGAGTAATTTCCGTTAAATTAGAAAAAGCCCCCTTGTACTATTCTAGAACGATTATATATGGTCTTTCCAAAGTTTCTAGTTAAAAGTATGATTATTGGAAGATTAAATACAGCAATAATGGTCATTTTTAAACTAGTAGTATTTATCATCATGTATAAAGTGAGTATAATCAAAAAAAGTGAATCAATTAACATAATTATTCCAAAACCTAAAGCCCTTCTAACAGCACTAATATCATTAGTAGCATGGGACATTAAATCACCAGTTTTATGAGTGTTAAAATAATTAGGTGATAAAGTCAACAAATGGTCAAAAAGCTGCTTTCTTAAATGATATTCTAACTTCCTAGAATTGCCAATAATATACATTCTCCAAAAATATCTGCCAACTGCTACAACTAAACCAGCTAATATAATATAAAAAAATATTTTATAATTCCACTTTTATCTAAAATGTTTTTTTCAAGATCATCGGTCAAATTTCCTAAAATTCTAGGTATGGCCAATTGGGCAGCATCTACTGATAAAAGCCAAATGATTCCAAAAATATAACTCCACTTATGTTTAAAAAAAAGAAATCCTTTAATCTCCTAAATGAACCCATGGTTGTTTACCCCCCCCTTTTAACATCTATATCTATATTAACACAAATTTAAAATATTTCGATACTCAAAGTATATTTTACCACTAATTTATGAATAAAAATATTTAATTGTGGAATTATACTAAATATAAGTATCTTTAGAAGGATTTCTTATATTTAGCGGGAGGGATATACTTTGGAACTTACAACAAAGGAGATAATTAAAAAGAAGATTTTAGATGCCCAAGAAATGGTTAGGGATTATGAAGTTCTTTCTAAAAAGATAAATGACTTAGAAACAGCTGATCTATTTAAAACCTATGCAGAAGAATGTGGATATCAAGCTTCCCAATTACAAAAAAAATCTTGAAAGAAAAATTTTAGCGGAAAGACTTGTTAAAAATATAATTAGTTGATTATATAAAGGCCATAAGGTATAAATTAAAAAAATAAAGAAAATAATGATTAAAGGGGAGATATGGATGATAGGTAAAATGATTGAAGAAAAAAAGAAAAAAGATTGAAAGAGAAAAGAAAGTTGAAACTGCTAAAAATGTAGCTACAGGTACAGTAATTGGAACAGCCATAGGTGCTGTAGCTGGGCTGTTATTGGCTCCAAAATCAGGCAAAGAAACTAGGGAAGATATTGCAAATAAGTCTAAAGAAGTTACTGAAAACATTAAATCCACAGTAAATGAAAAAGTAGAAGCAACTAAAGAGTGGACGGACAAAGTAACGGAAGATATCAAGACCAATTTAGATGAATTAAAAGTAAAAAAACAAGAAGCAGGAGAAGATTTAGAAGAAGTAAAAGAAGATTTAGAAGAAGGCATGGCAGAAATAGGAGAAATAATTGGAGAGACCGCTGAAGAAATAAAAAAAGATATTAAATAACAAATCACTGAATAAGGGGGGGTACGCTTGTGGATGCAAACCTAACGGTTCAAGATTTGTTTAAGTTAATATTATTTTTACTGGGAATAGGAGCTGGTACGTATCTAATACTTGTTCTTAATAAAATAAACAAAATCCTAGGTCAAGCTAAGGATATTGTAGAAATGAACTTAAATGAAATTGATACTACAATAAAACAGTTGCCTGATATAAGTTATAATATTAATGAAATCACAAGGGAAACAAAATCAGCCATAACAAATCTAACGCCGGAAATTAATGATCTACTTCATAATGTGAATTCAATATCTGGAAGAGTTTCCAATATTACAGAGTCTATTGATGATACAACAAACAAAGTGAGTAAAACCGTAGATAGTGTCAGCAATAGCATAGTAGATACAGCTTATAATTTTCAAGCCAATACTAAAACATCATGGATTATGTAGAATTTATAAAAGACTTAATAGACATAATCAAAGATGCCATATACAAAAGATAGAGCCCTAAGGATATAGGGTTCTTTTTATGTAATTTTGTATTGCTTAAGGGCAAAATACTGGTATACTATAGGTAGAATATATATTTTTTTTAGTTTTTCCTTAATATTTGATGAAAGGTGATTTTATGAAAAAAAGTCAAATTGATTATTAACCCATCTTCTGGTAGACAGATGATTGAAAATAGAATAGATTATCTATGCAAATTACTACTAGACGATGGCTATATAGTAGGGAAATTCTTTACAAAGAAAAAAAGATGATGCAATGAATGAAACCATAAAGACTTGTAAAGAAGGATGGGACATCATAGTAGTTAGTGGTGGAGATGGAACAGTTAATGAAGTGGCAAAGGGTATAGCAAAAAGTGAAAACAAAGTACCTGTTGCCATATTATCCTCTGGCACTGTAAATGATTTTGCTAATTATATGAATATCCCAAATAGAATTAATGATTTTTTTTAATATGATAAAAAGAGAACAAATAATAGATATAGATCTAGGGAAAATAGATGATAATTACTTTGTAAATGTGGCAGCAGGAGGACTTTTAACAACAGTAGGTTATCAAGTGCAACCTGAGGCAAAGGCTATTTTAGGGCGATTAGCATACTATTTTGAAGGTTTGAGGGAATTAGTGACTCAAGGTCTAGAGCCTATTACCGTTAGCTTTGAAAGTGAAGAATATACAAGTGAAGAGGAAATTTTATTATTTTTAGTATCTAATAGTTCCTCCATAGGAGGCTTTAAAAAAATTAGCTCCAGATGCAGATGTATTAGATGGTCTATTAGACGTTTTAATTATTAGAGATTCAGATGTACCAGAGTTGGCCAATATATTTTTTTAATGTATTAACAGGGGGGGAGCATATTAATCATCCAAATGTGGTATATTTCAAGACCAAAAATATTAGAGTTAAGACAAATAAAGATGTTCCTATAGACATAGATGGAGAATATGGTGGAAGATTGCCAGCAAATTTTCAAGTTGTGCCAAAGGGAATGAAGATATTCATATAATGGCTTCAGAAAGGAGAGACGCTATGAATGAAGACAAAATTCATGAAAACGTAGTGGAAATTGAAAGATATCTTAGGAAAGTAGACTACATTATTAGAAGAGAAGGAAGACAAATAATCAACGAATTAAATATTACTATTCCTCAATTTACAGCATTACAAATCTTAATTAACTATGGAAGTATGACTATAGGAGATTTAAGTAAAAAAATGGCTTTAGCCTGTAGTACCATAACTGACTTAATAGATAGAATGGAAAAGTCAGAATTAGTTATTAGAAAAAAAAGATGAAAAGGACAAAAGAGTTGTAATAGTAGAAGTATTACCAAAGGGATATCATATTCTAGAAGAAGTTTTGATGAAAAGAAGAGAATATCTAAAATCAAATCTTACAAATTTTACCATAGAAGATATGGAAATATTAAAAGAGGGGGGGTTAAAAGCATTATATGAAAATGTAAAAAGTGAATAGAATAGCTTGAACAAGCAAAAGGGGGGGTAATTTTATGAAACTGATAAATAATCGGTATAAGATAAATGGAATAATATATGAGGGACAGCCTAATGAATCCTACATAGTATTAGATTTATTAGACAAGGAAAACCTAAATATTTAACCCTATACATGGGAGAAAGAGATGGGGACATTATAGATTATTTTATTGGAGAATATTCTAATATAAGAAAAATCAAACATAAATATTTAATTGAATCTGAGGACTTTCAAATAGTAGAAACTATAAATTTAAAAAGGACCAATATGTCAATCTATTATACAGTAAATGAATATATAAATGATCCTTATTTAAATCAAATAAGTAGAAAACTAAGTCTTAAAGAAAGCTTAAAGATAATATTAGACCTGATGAATGTAATAGATTATCTTCACTTTAGGGGAGTCATATATAGATATTTAAGTCCAAGTAATATTTTCATATCAAAGGATAACAAAATCAAGCTTAAAGACTTGGGAACCATAATAAATGATGTAATAACATCTAACTACGATGATTTCACAGAATATTTTATTGCACCAGAAGTACTTATAAACAGGGAAAGTACAAATGAAAATGTAGATTACTATTCCTTAGGTATGATAATGAAATATTTGTTGTGTAAAGATTTTACAATAGATAATTGTGGATATAAATTTAAATTAAATAATGAACAAAGAATATTTTTAGATAACATAATCTATAATTTAACAGAGAAACAAGGAACTCAAAAAAAACATACACTTAAGAACATATATATATGCCATAATAGAAAAGTTTCAACTAGATTATAAATATGATTTAAAATCAGAAAGGAATCATATATTTTTTTAACACCAATTTTATAGGGAGAGAAAAAGAAGTAAATACAATACTAAATATTGATAACTCCATAGCCAGTGGAATAAAAGAATATAATGCAGCATTAATAACTGGAAGAATTGGCAGTGGAAGATCTCATTTATTAAAGGAAGTCTATTCCCTATTAAAACTATTAGGCGGACAAGTTTACTTTTTTTTAAAATCCAAGAAGATAGTTTTGGAACAGAAAACAATGTAAGCAATTTAATTGAAGAGATATTTAAGTATTCAAATCTTGACTTGAGAAAAGATTACGAAAAGGATTTTAGTGAAATATGTGAATCTTTCAAAGACGCTGAGGAAAAGGATTATGCTATTTCCACTAAGGATAAATATAGGTTATATAATAGAATAACAAACTATTTCTTAGAAATATCTAAGTCTAGAATCATCTATGTAATAATAGATGATATAAACAAGGGAAATGAAGATTTTATTTCCCTATTAAACCATTTAATATTCAATACAAATAACAGAAGGGTATTCTTTATATTATCTACTATTGACACAGCCTTAATATTTAATCAAAAGTCAAAGGAAAAGATAAAAAGCTGGGAAAAAAAGTAGATCTATTTTATCTATGGAAATAAAAAAATTTAGATAAAATGGCAACTGAAAAATTAACTAAATCCATATTAGGAACACCCCATATTCCAGAAGGACTTTCTAACATCTTATATCGAGAAAGCCAAGGAAATTTAAAATATTTAGATTACATAATAAAGGACCTATATAATAGGGGAGAACTGTATATGGGAGAAGAAGGATATTGGGAAATAAAGTCTAGAAACTATAACAATATATTTATTCCTTTAAAGGAAAACCATATATTTAGATCCCAGTTAGAAGCCTTAAATAAAGAAGAAATTATGATATTAAAGGCCATATCCATATTTAAGGAAATATATCCCAATCTATAATATCAAAATGATAGACTTAGATAAAAAAAATAGTAGACAAAATATTGAATAAGTTAATATATGAAAATATCATTGAAGAAAAATATCAAAATTAGGATATGGTTATGGTATTTATAGCATAGAGCTAAAGAGATTAGTCTACACTAGTTTAGATGAATATGAAAAATATCAACTTCATAAAAAAAAGCTTCAGAGATACTCTTAGATTTACATAAGGAGAACAAAGTAAATATAATTGATGAATTAGTATATCAATTAATGAATATTAACAATAAAGAACTGGCAGCAAACTTAGTTTTAAAAGAAGCCAAACAACAAAAAAAATAGATTTACTTCCTATGCTATTTCCCAATGGGAACTTGCATATGCCATAGTCAAAGATACAGAGTATAAAGAAATCCTAAATATCCTAGATACATTAACGGAAATATATCTATTAAAAACCAATTTAGATATAACAGAATATTATCTTGATAATCTACTATATTATGCAAAACAAGAAAACAATAAGGAGTATATAATAAAGGCTAAATACTATAAAATAGAAACTCATATAATTAAGAACCAGCTAGACATAGCCGATAAGTTAGTCAAAGAATTAGAAGAATTATCAAAATCAGAAGATATACATGAGGGAAAAATTATATGTGAATTAATAAGAAGTAAATTAGCCTTAAATAGGAGCCAGCTAGAAATTGTACAGAAATATTTATTAAAGGCCATGGAATTATCAAATAAATATAAAATAGAGAAATATCTAGGAAATATTTATAATTTACTAGGCCTATATAATCATTTAAATGGCAATATACCCCCTTGCAATAGAGCATTTTAACAATAGTATTGATTTTATGATAAAGTAGGAGATATAGTAGAAGCCATTAAACCAATAAATAATCTTGGAAATATTTATTATCATATATATGGAGATAAGGATAGGGCTCTTAATTATTTCAATAGAGGTTATAAAATTAGCAATAAATATGGATTTGTCCAAGGAAGTATTATATTTGTCAATAATATAGGAGAAATATACTTAAATGATTTGCAATATAATAAGGCCTTGCCATATTTTAAAGAAGCCATAAAAACTGCAGAAAAAAACAGGTGATATTCGTGGCTACTTTATATCCAATATAAACTTAGGCTATATATACTTACATACAGATAAATATGAAAAAGTATATAATATATATTTGTTTTTAAAAATAACATTTTAAACAAAACCCAGTTAAAGATATAGAAATAGAATGTAGCTATTACAACTTTTTAGGAGAATTTTATGGATATCTAGGGAAATGGAAAGAAGGACTAGATTACTCCTTAAAAGCCAAAGAAGGATGTAAAGAATACAGTATAAAAGAGTACTTTAAGGCTCAGGCTAAAGTATTATGTTATAGGTACTTCTACGAAGGTTATTATAATAGAGATGATGTACGAGGATTAATTAAACTTTATGATGATATCAAAATCAATAATTATGTATTAAAGACGATTTTTAGATTCTATAATATCAGTATTTTAGAAAAAGACATAGAATTTGCCAATGAATTATTCAATAAATTTAAAGATATATGCCATGATTTAGATTCATCCATGCTTAATGTCTTTGAAAAACATATGAGATTAAATTTATCCAATGACAAAGAGGAATTACTAGAAATAGAAGATTTCTTTAAAAAAAAGAAATTTCAGCTCTTTGCATATTAGATTTCAATTCTATTATGTACTTGGAATGAAATGGTTCCATTTAGGAGAATATAAAAGATCTATACACCATTTATTAAAATCCATAGATGTTCTATTACAAAAATAGGAGCCATTGATGATGAAGACTTTAAACGTAGTATTATAGAAAGTAGGAATGGAGATAATATTAAATACTATATTTCCCAAGGAATAAAATATGAATTTAAAAAAAAGAAATAAAATATATTTCCCTAGAGAATATTAAAGACAATGATTTTAATAAATACTTTGACTTAAAGAATATAATTTTAACCTTAACTTCTGAAGAGATCCACAGTATAATAAATCTTGAAAATAAAGAAGAAAATATAAAATCCCTAGAAGAATTGGTTTTTAAAATAGGACAAGATTGGCAACAAAGCTTAGAATTAGTATTATATTATATAAAATATAAAACATTAGCCAAGAAAGGATATATTTTGCTCTTAGATGAAGATACTAATAGTTATAATGTAGTAGCCAGTTTATCTAAGGATGAGGACTTTTTAATGAACGAAAATCTATTAATTCAATCTTCTAGAAGTCAAGTAGGAATACTAATAAACAAAGGCCTAAAAAGTATGGAAGAAAGCAAGTATATGGAATTTTTACCAAGGGATGCAGTAGGCATAATGTGTATTCCTGTAATAAATAGACAAGATAGAGTAGATATAGAAAGAAGAAGGCAAAATATAATAAACAATAGAGATAGATGTTATATATATTTAGAAACAGATAGCTATGTAAATAAATTTGATTATGATAGTTTAGTTTTACTAAAGACTTTGTCCAATATAATCAATTTAAACATAGAAAATCATCTACTAAAGATTATATCTACAACAGATAAATTAACAGGGACTTTAACTAGAAAATATTTTGACTTACAATTAGAAAACTTAATAGAAAAACACAACAAATATCAAGGTTGCTTTAGTTTATTGATGTTAGATATAGATGATTTTAAAGATATAAATGATAATTATGGACATCTTAAGGGAGATGAAGTATTATCAATAATAGGAGATACAATAAAATCCAGTATTAGGGTAACTGATTTAATCGGCAGATATGGTGGAGAAGAATTTATAATAATCCTTTTCAATACAGAAATGGCTGAAGGATTTAAAATAGGAGAAAAAAATTAGAAGAAATGTTGAAAACATAAAGATACCTGGTATAAATAGGGATATTACAGTAAGTATAGGATTATCACATTATCCAGATCATAGCCAATTTAAAAAAAGAATTAGTAAGCAAAGCAGACCAAGCTTTATATCATGCAAAGGAAGTATTAGGAAAAAAACCATGTGGTACCCTGGACATTAGATATGGGAGAAAATATTGCAAATGTAGACAAATATGCAGGTATTTATACTGGGAACACCACCATAGATAATAAAAACATTTCAGCTATTATAGATATAGCTGAATTAATAAAAACAGATATTGATTTAAATGAAAAGGTATATAGATTTTTACGAATTATTACAGATGCATTAAATGCCGAATACGCCACATTATTTAAAATAGGTGATAAAAACTTATCACCATTAACTAGAAGGGCAAAAAAAATAGGATGGACTAAAAACCCTATAATAAATAAAAGCCTTGTTGAAAAGGTTCTATTAAGTGGAATAGATGAAATTCTTATAGATTGGGAAAATATACAGAGTATTGATCCAATAACTGGAGTACCAAATTGGCAATCAGTAATCCTAATTCCACTAATTAAAAATAAAGTTACAAAGGGTATACTATATGTAACAGTGCCCTTAAAGGTAAAGGAATTTAGTATGGAAGACTTAAACTTAGGTAAATTGTTATCCAATATATTTACGCCAAATATAGATTAAGGAAGGTGATTTTATGGCAGTTACAATAAAAGATGTAGCCAAATTAGCAGGAGTATCCATATCTACAGTTTCTAGGGTAATTAACGATTCTAAACCTGTAAGTCCAGAAGCTAGAAGAAAGGTATTACATGCTATTAAAGAATTGGAATATGAACCAAATGAAGTAGCCAGAAGTTTAGTAACTAAAAAAATCAAATTTAATAGGAGTAATCGTAGACGATATAGGTAGTCATTATGTAGCACAAATAGTAAGAGGTATAGAAGAAATAGGTAGAATGTATAATTATGATATCATACTAAGTAGTAGTTATGGCAGTGCAGAAACAGAGATGAAATTCCTTCAACTTTTAAGAACTAAACAAGCAGAGGGAATCATATTAGTATCTGAAATAATGAATGAAAAGCTATTGGAATATTTAAAAGAGCTTAAAATAGAATTTATATATTTAAACAGATACTACAATGTACCTGAATTACCTACAGTTTCATTAAATAACAAACAAGCCTCTGCAATGATGATGGAATATCTTATAGAATTAGGACATGAAAATATCCTATATGTAACTCAAGAAAAGGACATAGAACAAACCATTGAAAAATGTAAAATTGAAGCATATAATGAAGCCATGAAGAAAATAGGCAGCAAGTCAGTAATCCATCAAATAGATAGTCATGAAATCTATGCAGGATACAATGCAGGGCCTGAAATACAAAAAGTAATTAAAGAAAATGACATAACAGCAGTATTCTGTTGTCAAGACGAATTAGCCATAGGATTGATGAACTACTTTTATGATAATAATATAAAAGTACCTGACGATATTTCCGTAGCTGGATATGGAGACATCAATGTGGCATCTATATACAGACCTACATTAACTACTATAAAGGAACCCTATTATGACTTAGGAGCAGTTTCCGTAAGGAAAATACTAAAAAAACTAATAGGAGAACCAATAGACGAAGATAAGATAGTTTTACCTATGCGATTAATAAAAAGAGAAAGTTGTAAGAAAATTTAAATTAATATTTCATTTTTCACAAAAACATGATATAATATTAAAAATATACTTTTTTTTAAGAGAGTAGGTAAAATATGGATTATAAATGTCTATATAAGAAAATTAAAATTTCTTTTTAAACCACAGCAAAAGCTGTGGTTTTTTTTCCATACTTTAACTCAGTAACAGAATACATCAAAGAACAAATAATATGACTGGAGGGAAAAAGATGAACAAAATCTATATTGACGGAAATAGTTTAACTTTAGAAGAATTTGCACATGTAGCTAGAGATAGATATCAAGTAGAATTAAAAAGGGAAGCTATAGAAAACATCAATAAATCAAGGGAGTTAGTAGACAAATTTATAGAAGAAGGAAGAATAATTTATGGAATAACCACAGGATTTGGTAGATTTAGCGATGTAGTAATCACTGGTGATGAAACAATAACCTTACAAAAAAAATTGATAATGAGTCATGCCTGTGGGGTAGGGGAACCTTTAAAAGAAGAAATAGTAAGGGGGATAATGCTACTGAGAATTAATGCCCTTGCTAAGGGATATTCGGGAATAAGATTATCAACTTTAGAAACCCTAATAGAAATGTTAAACAAAGGTGTCCACCCTATAATACCTGAAAAAGGTTCCCTAGGAGCCAGTGGTGATTTAGCCCCCCCTTAGCTCATATGGTATTACCAATAATCGGTGAAGGAGAAGCCATATATAAAGGGGAAAGATTATCTGGCAAAGAAGCCATGGAAAAAGCAGGCATAACACCAGTAAGATTAACATCAAAGGAAGGCTTAGCCTTTATAAATGGAACCCAGGTTATGACAGCAATAGGGGGGGCATTAGCACTATATGATGGCATAAATTTAAGTAAAATGGCAGATATAGCAGCAGCTATGACCATGGAAGCTTTAAATGGAATCATAGATGCCTTTGACGAAAAGGTACAAAGGGTTCGTCCCCATAAAGGACAAATTAATACTGGGAAAAATATAACTTCCATATTAAAAGACAGCAATATGATTACTAGACAAGGAGAATTAAGAGTTCAAGATCCATATTCCCTAAGATGTGTACCTCAAGTCCACGGTGCCACAAAGGATTGTTTAAGCTATGTAAGGGAAAAGGTTGAAATTGAAATGAATTCAGCTACAGACAATCCTTTAATATTTATAAAAGAAGGAGAAGTAATATCTGGTGGAAACTTCCATGGGCAACCTATGGCAATATCTTTTGACTTTTTAGGTATTGGGCTAAGTGAATTAGCTAATTTATCAGAAAGAAGATTAGAAAGATTGGTTAACCCTACTTTAAACTATGGATTACCTGGGTTTCTAATAGAAAAAGGAGGGCTAAATTCTGGTTTTATGATAGTTCAATATGCAGCAGCTTCCCTAGTATCGGAAAACAAAGTATTAGCCCATCCAGCCAGCGTAGACTCTATACCATCTTCAGCAAATCAAGAGGATCATGTATCCATGGGAACTATAGCAGCTAGAAAGGCTATGGAAATATTAGATAATGCTAGAAAAGTAGTATCTATGGAAATATTAGCAGCATGTCAAGGTATCGATTTAAGAGGAAATAGAGGATTGGGTAAGGGAACCCAGATTGCCTACAATGTAATTAGAGAAAAAAATTCCGACATTAAAAGAAGATAAAATAATGTATAAAGATCTGAATACTTGTGAAGACATAGTAAAAGTAATATAATAGTAAATAAGATAGAAGAAGAAATGGGCAAATTATTATAAGGAGGGTATATATGAATATTAAACTTTCAAAAGCATTACCGCCTAAAAAAAGAATTTATACCAGGTATTAGGAGGGCACCAAAAAGGGAACTTACATTAACTAAAAGGGAAATACAAATTGCCTTAATGAATGCCCTAAGGTATGTTCCAGAAGAGCTACACGAAGAATTGGCACCAGAATTTTTAGAAGAATTACTAACACGGGGGGGAAGAATCTATGGATATCGCTATAGACCAGAAGGACCTATAAAAGGAAAGCCCATAGATCAATATAAAGGGAAATGTATAGAAGCTAAAGCATTTCAAGTAATGATAGACAACAATTTAGATTTTGACGTAGCCCTATACCCCCCCTATGAATTAGTTACCTATGGAGAAACAGGTCAAGTATTTCAAAACTGGATGCAATATCAATTAGTTAAAAAATACTTAGAAGAATTAACAGATACCCAAACCCTAGTTATATCTTCAGGACATCCAGTAGGATTATTTAGATCCACAAAAAATAGTCCAAGGGTAATTATAACCAACGCCTTAATGATAGGTATGTTTGACGATCAAGAACATTGGATAAAAGCACAAGCAATGGGAGTAGCCAATTATGGACAAATGACTGCAGGAGGATGGATGTATATAGGGCCTCAAGGGATAGTTCATGGAACATACAATACTATATTAAATGCAGGTAGAATGAAACTAGGCATACCAGCAGATGGAGATCTAAAGGGTCATATATTTGTTAGTTCAGGCCTGGGAGGTATGAGTGGTGCCCAAGGTAAAGCTACTAAAATTGCCAATGGAGTAGGAATAATAGCGGAGGTAGATTATTCTAGGATTAAGACTAGATTAGACCAAGGTTGGATAGACAAATCCTTTGATAATTTGGAAGAATTATTCCATTATGCAGAAAAAGCCAAAGATAGCAAAGAATCAACAGCCTTGGCCTATCATGGAAATATAGTAGATTTACTAGAATATACAGTGGAAAACAATATTCATATAGAACTACTTTCAGACCAGACTTCTTGTCATGCTCCTTATGATGGTGGATATTGTCCACAGGGATTAACCTTTGAAGAAAGAACGGAATTGTTAAATACAAACAAAGCTAAATTCATAGAAGAAGTAAATAAATCCCTAATACATCATTTTAATTTGATCAAAACCCTAGTAGAAAGGGGGGGAACTTACTTTTCGATTATGGCAATAGTTTCATGAAAGCTGTATATGATGCAGGAGCCAAAGAAATCTCTAAAACGGTATAGACGAATCTGAAGGCTTTATATTCCCATCCTATGTAGAAGATATTATGGGACCAATGTTATTTGATTATGGTTATGGACCCTTTAGATGGGTATGTTTAAGTGGAAAGCATGAAGATTTAATTAAAACAGATAAAGCAGCCATGGATTGTATAGACCCTAATAAAAGGGGACAAGATAGGGATAACTATATATGGATAAGAGATGCAGAAAAAAAATCAATTAGTAGTAGGTACCCAAGCTAGAATCCTCTATCAAGATGCCTAGGTAGAACTAAAATAGCCTTGAAATTTAACGAAATGGTTAGAAATGGAGAAATAGGACCTGTAATGCTAGGTAGAGATCATCACGATACTGGCGGTACAGATTCACCCTTTAGAGAAACTTCAAATATAAAAGATGGAAGCAATATTATGGCAGATATGGCAACTCAATGTTTTGCAGGAAATGCAGCTAGGGGGTATGAGTCTCATAGCTTTACACAATGGTGGAGGCGTAGGAATAGGTAAATCCATTAATGGAGGATTTGGAATGGTATTAGATGGAAGTGAAAGAGTAGATAATATATTAAAAACTGCTATGCCTTGGGATGTAATGGGGGGGGAGTAGCCAGAAGAGCTTGGGCTAGAAACCAAAACTCCATAGAAACCTGTATGGAATATAATGAACTTCATAAGGATACAGACCATATAACTATACCCTATGTAGCAAATAGTGAATTAGTAGAAAGATTAGTAGAAGAAAAACAGAGTAGGTGAATAAAATGAAAGCTACTTTAGTAATAAAAATATAAGTAATTTAATTACCTTAAAAGGTGAAAACAAGCCTCGGACTGGAGAAAGCCTTAAGGATATTGGCATAATTAATGATGGCATCTTAGCAGCAAATAGGGATAAAATCATATATATAGGAGAAGGAAAACTACCTGAAAGTATAGAAACAGATGAAAATACATTATTTATAGATGCTAAAGGAAAAACAGTAACTCCAGGTTTAGTAGATTCTCATACGCATTTAGTCCATGGAGGCTCTAGGGAAAATGAATTAGCTATGAAGTTAAAGGGAGTAAGTTATTTAGATATCTTAGGAGCAGGGGGGGAGGAATTCATAGTACAGTTACATCTACTAAAAATGCCAGCTTTAATGAATTATATAATAAAGCAAAGAAAAGCTTAGATACCATGTTAAGCTATGGCATTACCACAGTAGAGGCTAAATCTGGATATGGTATAGATGATTTTCAAACAGAACTAAAGCAAATGGAAGTAGCTAAAAAGTTAAATGAGGATCACCCAGTAGATGTAGTGTCTACTTTTATGGCTGCCCATGCCATACCAATGGAATATAAGGATGATCCAGATAGGTTTGTAGACATAATAATAGATGAAATGTTACCAGTTGTAGCAAAAGAAAAAATTGGCTAAATTTTGCGATGTCTTTTGTGAGGAAGGAGTATTTACCATAGATCAATCTAGAAAAATACTTTTAGCAGCAAAGGAAATAGGTATAGAAGCTAAACTCCATGCAGATGAAATAAAACCCTTAGGTGGAGCAGAACTAGCTGCAGAAATAGGATGTATATCAGCTGATCATTTAATAGGAGCCAGTGACCAAGGAATAGAAAAGATGGCTGAAAGAAAGGTTGTAGCCAATCTTTTACCAGGAACTAGTTTTAACCTTCAAACAGGAAATTTTGCTAGAGCCAGATATATGATAGAAAAGGGAGTGCCAGTAGCCTTATCTACAGATTACAATCCAGGAAGTTGTCCTACGGAAAATATTCAATTGATTATGAGCTTTGCATCATTAATAATGAAGATGACTCCAGAAGAAGTAATTACAGGAGTAACTATAAATGGTGCTGCATCCTTAGGATTAGAAGATACCATAGGCAGTTTAGAATTAGGGAAAAAAAGCAGATATAGTAATATTTGACACTCCAAATTTAGAATATATAATATACCATTTTGGAATCAATCACACAGATAAAGTAATTAAAGATGGAATATTGGTTTATAATAAAGAAAACTATATTTAATGTAGTTTTCTTTATTTAGAAAGGAAGACGAAATACTAATGATAAAAGAACTTATAAAAGCATTTATGCTAGTTTTTGCAGCAGAAATGGGAGATAAAACACAAATCATAGCCATGACCTTTGCTACCCAATATATGGTAAAAGAGGTAATATCAGGAGTAGCCTTAGGTGTAATATTTAACCATGGATTAGCCATTATACTAGGTAGATATTTATCTACCTTAGTACCTATGGACTTTATTCAAATCATAGCAGGATTTATGTTTGTAATATTTGGTATAATGGCTTTAAAAGATGAAGATATGGATAAATTAGAAGAAGACAAGGGGGGGATGAGTCCAGTACTTACAGTAGCCTTAGCTTTTTCATTGGAGAATTAGGAGATAAAACCCAATTAACAGCTATGACTCTATCTACTGAAGGAAACTATCCACTATTTATCTTAATGGGAACCACCTTAGCTATGATGGCAACCAGTAGCCTGGGCATATTTGTAGGTAGTAAAATAGGCGACAAGATACCAGAAGTATTTATAAAAATAGCCTCTTCCTTTGTTATTTTTATTTTTGGTATTTTTAAACTATTTAATGTTTTACCAAAGGAATATTTAAGTGTCCTTAACGCAAGCATTTTTCTTTTAACTATATCCCTTGTAGAAATCCTATTAATTAAAAAAACTAATAAAAGTAAAAGCCATAGAAGGAACCCAATCACCATTAAAAGTAGCTGCTGCACGATTATACAAGCAAACAGAAACTTTAAAACAATCCCTAGATAGTATTTGTTTAGGAGAAGATAAATGTGGAACATGTTCAGGAAAAGCCTGTTTAATAGGATATATTAGACTTATACTAAAGGAAGCAAGAGAGAATGAAAACTATTATAAGCATTTCAATATGGATGTAGATAAATTTATAAAAAAAAGACTATGATAAAGATACAGTTATGGAATCCCTTGCATTAGTAATAGCAGATTATGAAAAGTATGGCTGGGAAAATGATGAGGACTTCATAATAAACAAAATCAAGAAATCTTTAGAATATATTTTGTTTGGAAAATCCATAGATAATATCTTGGAACCAAAGGAATATATAGATAAAGTAAAAAAACAAGATAAAATTTTAGGTGAGCAGTTGGATAAGAAGGTATCTTATTATCTAAGGAGTGTACATTAAACAATGCAAATTATTAATATGGTGATTGCTGATGATCATGTATTATTTAGGGAAGGGATTAAGTCCATAGTTGAAGGTCACAAGGATATAAAAGTTGTATCTGAAGCTAATAATGGTATAGAGGTAGTAGAAGCTGCAAATATGTACAAGCCTAATATAATTTTATTAGATATTAGGATGCCAAAGATGAATGGATTAGAAGCCTTAAGAAGGATAAAGGACTTAGGTATAAAAAGCAAAGTAATTATTCTTTCATCCTATTCCAATAAAAACTATATAATAGATGCAATAAAAATAGGGGCCAATGGATATTTAACAAAGGATTGCACATCAGCCAATTTAATGAAAGCCATTAGAAATGTAAGTATAGGTGGCAATTATCTTCATCCTTCGTTGGCTATGATATTAAAGGAAATGGGAAATAAAGAAGATGAAATAAGTATAGATATCCATAAAATAGATCTTTATCTAAAAGGGAATATGAAATCCTATATTTAATAGCCCGGGGGATACTCCAACGAGGAAATAGGAAAGAAATTATTTATAAGCGAAAAAACTGTAAAAAAAATCACATTACAAATATTTATAAAAAGATAGAAGTAGAAGATAGAGTTCAAGCTGTTATATTCGCCTATAATCAGGGTATAATAGAAGTGGAGAAAAATTTCAAACAGGGTATTGACTCTTTTAAAATAAAATGCTAATATATATAAGCTGAGTGGGGGGGAACACTAAGCAGTAAACAATAAAAAAAATGTTGTTGACAAAATCAAAAATCCGTGTATAGTATTAAATTGTCAGCTGAGTTTTCTAAGAAGAAAATCTTAGAAAATAAGAAAAAAAACAGTTGACAAAAAAAAGTAAGATTTGCTATACTATATAAGTCCCTTCAAAAAAATGAA
>JMBX01000110.1_pt1 | contig 21113 bp, 32 predicted proteins | sample 616521 | NCBI WGS metagenome assembly JMBX01 (sample SAMN02727906, study PRJNA239997) | anaerobic digester metagenome | biome: anaerobic digester; isolation source: mesophilic anaerobic digester inoculated with municipal waste water sludge... | place: Germany: Bielefeld University, CeBiTec ...
TTGAAGAAGCTGAGACAAAACTGGAAGAACGCCAGGAAATGCTGGAAAATGAACTTGACAAAGCTGGGGGGGCAAAGAACTTTGTGGATATTGAAGCTGAACTAGCCAAGGTGCAAGCCCAGCTCAACATCGCAAATCTCACGCTTAACATCGCGCAACAAAGTCCTGACGAACGCCTGAGGGATGCCGCTGAAAAGCCCAGGAACTGGCACAGTCCGCATTTGATAACGCTCTCAAGCGCTACAACGACGCGCTCTCCACATCCGCCGCGGAAGATGTGTTGGACGCGCGGGCGGAGCTTGCCGTAGCACAAAGCAGCTATGACAGTGCCCTGGATTTGCTCATGAGCCTGCGTACTGGCGAAGACTCTGGTCAGGTTCGGGTTGCTCAAATGGTGTCATTCAAGCGCAGGCTGCTATCGGCCAGGCTGAAGCAGGTTTGGAACAAGCCAAAGCTGCCCAGGCGCTGGCGCAGCTCCAACTCGACCGTGCTGAGATTAAAGCACCTATTGATGGTGTTGTGATAACCCGTAATGTTGAAGTGGGTGATATTGCCATGGCGGGGGGGGCAATGTGATGAGCATCGCTGAAATGAGCGAGATGGATTTGGTCGTTTATGTGTCTGAAACATGGTATGGCCAGCTGAAACTCAACCAGGAAGTCAAAATAACGGTTGATTCTTTCCCGAACGAAGTGTTCAAGGGCAAAGTGGTCAAGATTGCTGAACAAGCCGAGTTTACACCCCGCAACGTGCAAACTGCGGATGGTCGCGCGACAACGGTTTACGCTGTGCGCATCGTTGTACCCAACCCGCAACTGCGTCTGAAACCTGGCATGCCCGCTGATGTGGATTTCGCCAAATAGTCCTGATTAAAAAAAGCACAAAACGCCGGGATAACCGGCGTTTTGTTTTTTTGGGCTGTTGGCTTGACAGCTGAAGAAATATTACAGTTTCTCGTTCATCTTTTTGATTTTTTGTCGCCAAATGAGGTATTGAATGCCCCCCCAAATGATGATAAAAATGCCCACAAAGATGCCAAAGTAAATAGCAATGCCCTTGAAACTGCGCTCAGTCCAGCGCGCGAACCAGGCGACAGGCAACATGACCAACGCAGTTACCAAAAAGTAAATACCGGTCTGTTTGGCAAGGCTCCAATCTTCCATTTCCCAAATCACAGATCCCGCAGCAAACGCCATACCCACCAGGCACTCAAACCCGTTTGCAGGAGTACCGCGTTGATTTCACTGCCCATCTCAGCAATCAGTTCAGGTCTTGCACTAAGATATTCACCATTGCCAAATATCCCGGAGATAATCAAGGTAACAATGAAGCCAATCGCGATGCCCAGTGGGATACCCAAAAGGCCTCTTGTTAATGCAGTTAATTTTTTTGTTCATTTTCTACTCCTTATATTCCTAATAATTGTTTAATTTTGCTTACGTAACGTCGTGATACGTAAGTGATTGTTCCATCGGACAATCGCACACAAATGCTGCCTGCCAGGCTGAGGTCGAAGTTTTCGCTTTTTAAGATTGATGATTTCTGAGTTGGAAATGCGGATGAAACCATCTTTCTCGAACTTTTCCTCCAGTTCGTACAGACGTTGGCGCAAGGTATATTCACCGCTTTCGGTTACGGCGATAACCTTGCCTTGCTGGGCGTAAAGGCGCAAAACTTTGGCGGGGTCCAAAATCTCTAACTGGTCATTCCGGAAACCAGCCAAAAGTTGCGGTGTTTCAGCGGAAAGCAGTTCGACAATGCGCTTCACGTCTTCGGTCATACTTTGCGCCATAATAACGACTTTGGGTTCTATGCAATTCTTATCTATTTTGATTTCAATTTGCACCAGGTACCTCCTTTCAACGCCTACAGTATAGGAAAAATAAGGATTGGATGCACTTAGTTTCTCATAGATGGTCGATTTTAGGGGGATAAGTGGTTGATAAAAAGGTTGGCTGGCTTCACCAGTCAGTTTACTGTAAAATTCGCGCCGGTCTCCTGGTTGAACGCAACCGGAAACACTAAATAACGATATAATCAAAGTCATGACCACACTAGACCCTACACCCAAAAAGATAACTGTTATCGGACCGGTTTATCCTATCGCGGGGTATCGCGCACTTTACCAGCGCTTTGGCAGAAACGCTACAAAGCCAGGGGCATGAAGCCGATATCATTTCTTATAAATGGCAATATCCTAAATTCTTGTATCCTGGAAAGACCGACAAAGACCCCCCCAGCCAAAACCGCGCCAAACCCAATGCCAGCTATATTCTGAGTTCACTAAACCCTTGCGACTGGTATAAAACCTTTCGCTATATTTGGGAAACGAAACCAGACTTGGTCATCTTTCAATGGTGGGTCAGCATTTGGTCACCCGCATACGCCTGGCTTTTCAAAAAAATTAAAACGGGCTGGCATTCCTTTCAAAGTTCTTGTACACAACACTCATCCGCACGAAGCCAGAGCGATTGACAAAATTTTGGCGCGTTATGCGCTTAAACATGCGCGCGATTTCATCACCATGACTGACCGCGAAGCGCAAAAACTCAAAGCTTTGCTCAAGACAGACATTAACGTCCAAACCGTGCCCCATCCCATATATAAGGCATTTCCGTCCAAAGGATACAGTAAGACTGAGGCACGCCAGCACCTTGGCTTGGCACCTAATCTGCCGGTCCTGTTGTTTTTTTTGGCTTTGTGCGTGCTTATAAAGGTCTGGACTTGCTTCTGGAAGTTGTTGCGCAACTGCAGGCGCAAGATACGCCCGTACAGCTTTTGGTCGGGGGGGCGAATTCTGGGATGACATCGGGCAATACGAGGCTCAAATCGCCCGGCTTAATATCCAGGACAAGGTAAAAATCGTCGCGGAATATATCCCTGATGAAGAAGCCAGCACCTTCTTTGAAGCATCAGATTGTCTCGTGGCACCCTATCGCGACGCGACCCAATCCGGCTCGGTCAAACTGGCTTTGGGTTATGGTATACCGGTTGTAGTAAGCGAAGTCGTTGCCGATGATTTTCTGCGCCAAATGCCATCGGGTTGTTGGATTGTCCCTTGCGACGACTCCCAAGCTCTAGGCGAAGCATCAAAAGCTGCCTGAACGCGGGCGAAATGAGCAGCGAAAGTAAACACAATATCCAAAAAAACCTGGCAAGCCCTTACCGACGCGCTAACAAATTAGAATGTCTGCCAATCAGACAGGGCATTTACATATAAAATGGTTTAAAGCCGGATTAGATAGGTGTTGACAAACAATTCGCCCCCCCTCCACGGAGGGGATCCAAGGGGGGTGGGTCTTTAATGTATTTCAAGCTCCCACAAGGTATAATCAGATTACCAATATCACAAAATGGAGCAAATCATGAATCTTGAACAAAATCTTATCAAATACGCCGACCTTCTCGTTCGCGCGGGTATCAACCTGCAAAAAGGCGAAGGTTTGTACATGTCCATCACTACCGACGCCATCCCTGTGGCACGTTATGCTGTGAAACGCGCCTATGAGCTCGGTGCCAAGGACGTCGTTATTGATGTTAGCGACGACCAAATGAACCTTGCCCGCTATCTTTACGGTGGCGAAGATATCTTTGACATCTATCCCGAATACAAAGCCTTGCATCTCAAAAATTTCTATGATGACAACTATCAGCATCTTATCATCCGCGCGCAGGATCCCACACTGCTCAAAACGTTGACCACAGTCGTGTGGCGCGCTTTGGCAAAGCAGCGGGTCGCGTGATGCAAGAAACCGGCGTGCAGGCTTATCGCATGAGTGGTCGCACGCGCTGGACAATCGGCGCGGTGCCTTGCGTTGGCTGGGCGAAGACCATCTTTACCGAAGATTCAGACGAAGAAGCTGTTCAAAAACTCTGGGAGAAAATCTTCTACGCTGTTCGGGTTGACCTGGATGACCCCCCCGTGGCAGCCTGGCACGCGCATGATGCCAACCTGCATAAACAACGCGATTTTCTGAACGCAGCCAATCTCGAAAAGGTGCATTACCAGGGCCCCCCCGGCACGGACCTGATGGTCTATCTCGCCGAAGGGCACGAGTGGGTGGGTGGCTCCAAGGACTCTACCGCAGGCATTCCTTTCTTTGCCAATATGCCTACTGAAGAAGTCTTCACCACGCCACACAGTCACAAAGTGGATGGCACTTTGCGCGCCACCAAACCGCTCAATCTCAATGGCACATTAGTGGACGGCATGAATTTTGTCTTCAAAGATGGCGCGATCACCGAATTTTCAGCGGATAAAGGCGAAGATGTTTTTGTGAAACAAATGAACCAGGACGAAAACGCGCGTCGTTTGGGCGAAATCGCGCTTGTGCAACATGATTCGCCGATATCTAACACCGGACTGGTTTTCAACAACACTTTGTTTGATGAAAACGCCAGCTCGCACTTCGCGATTGGTCAAAGCTATGCTTATGCCATGAAAGATGGCACCGAAGCGAGTGTGAAAGACCTTGTGGCGCGTGGCGCGAACCAAAGTCTGGTGCACACGGACTTTATGGTCGGCGCGGCGGATGTTGACGTTACCGGTTACAGCTTTGATGGTACCAAAATCCCGCTATTGAAAAACGGAAACTGGGTTATATAGCTAAGTTGATATTGTAGTATCCGCAAAACAAAATTAATAGCGTGTGGTGTTGAACAGGTCATGGGCGTTTGCCCGCCTGTCTCTCCGCCACACGTAGTTTTTAAAGAATAACTAGCAGGCTGCAGAAAAACACTTTGCATTATTAAGAGCCCCTGAAATCAGGCATTCATCATCGACTAGTGGTATCATTTTTAATATGGAAAGACCAACCGAGCCTGGCTTACTCAAACTCTTTAGGTACTTTGCCATCATTGGTGCCTTGTACTTCTTCGCGCGCTGGGTTTACGAAACGAGTATCGCCGATAACCAGATGATCATCTCTCAGACGGTATTTTTATTCTGGTACATGCATTCTTACTGGTTTATTTACTTATTCCGTGGCTTGAACATCAGCTAAAACATTATTATCTGCCCATTATCCTTGTGGTTTATACGGTCGCCATGGTTGTGGGAAGCACCCTTTACTTGTATGTTCCCAACCGCACAATTATCGATTTCATAACCAACTCATACAGTCTGGTGCCGATACTCATTGTGCCTTTGGTCTTTATTGCCTGGCAATATGATCGCAAGCACGTGCTCACCTATACTATCTTCACCAATGTTTCTGATATCGCGATTGCCGTGGTGATCGCGCAAGGCGTTTCGCTTGAAAACTTGCCTATTCTCTCCATGCCTATCATCCGCGGTTTCGCGTTTGTGATGGTTGGTTTTGTGGTCAATCAGTTGAGCGAGTCTTCTCGCCGTCAAAAACACCGTCTTTTACTCGCCAACGTGCAGTTGAGTCAGTACTCCAACACGCTTGAACATCTTGCCATCAGCCGTGAACGCAACCGTCTCGCGCGTGAACTGCACGACACCACCGCACACACGCTAAGTGGCATTTCGGTAAACCTTGAAGCCCTCAAAACCATCGCGCCTGATGATAACCCAGAGATGCAAGAAATGATTTCCACCACATTAGAGACCGCTCGCCGGGGGGGACTCAGCGAAACGCGACGCGCGCTGAAGGATTTACGGGCCCAACCCCCCCTTGAAGACCTTGGTTTGGAACTCGCCTTACGTCAGCTCATCGATTCGGTCGCTGAACGCGCTGGTTTCAAAACGAACGTCAATGTTGATTCACCTTTGCCCTATTTGGCGCCAAATGTCGAGCAGGTTTTTTTACCGCATCGCGCAGGAAACACTCGAGAATGTCTCGCGTCATGCCAACGCTTACATGGTTTTGGCAGAATTGCACGAAGAGGATGGTAAGCTAACCATGCTTATCCAGGACGATGGCAGGGGTTTTAATATGAACGATGTGAAAGATGAGGGGGGGCACTTCGGTTTGAAAGGTATGCACGAGCGCGCCTTGACTATCGGTGCGGAACTCACTATTGAAAGCCAGCCTGGCAGGGGGGAACCAGCGTGCGGCTTAGTTGGGAGTGTTTTAATGATTAAAATTCTTATTGCTGATGACCAGGAAATTGTATGCGAAGGGCTGAAAAGATATTGCAAAGTGACCCGGAAATCAAGGTCATCGGCATTGCTAACAATGGGCAACAAGCCCTTGACCTTGTCCACCATCAAACACCAGACTTAGTGCTAATGGACTTGCAAATGCCCATTATGAATGGCGTGCAAGCCATTCGCCAACTGCGCAAAACGCATCCTGACCTTCCAGTAATTGTTTTAACAACCTATATGGATGATAAGTGGCTTTTTGATGCCATTCGGGCTGGCGCAACCGGTTATTTGCTAAAGGATAGCCCTCGCCAGGAGTTGATTGACGCCATCAAAGGCACGCTTTCCGGCAACGTTTATCTTGACCCGTCCGTAGCGCGCAAGGTACTTGATTCAGTTGCCACATCGCCAGAGCCCATTGAATCGGACGAAAATTTTGACCTTTCCCAGCGCGAGCGTGACATTTTGCAACTCTTAGTGGAGGGGGGCTTTCCAATGCGGAAATTGCGCATAGATTGTACCTTTCAGAAGGCACCGTTCGTAATTATTTGAGCAGTTTGTTTGTGAAATTAGATGTGTCTGACCGTACTCAAGCGGTAGTAGTGGCGTTAAGGCGCGGATTAGTGAGCTTGTAAGTGTTGCGCGTAGCATTATAGGAGGCGGGCCATCTGGTATGATGGCGGCTATTGAGGCGGCCAAAGGCATCGGCAGGGGGGGTATCCAAAGCGTAACTTTATTTGAACAAGAACCCAAACTCGGACGCAAGCTGGCGGTCACTGGGGGGGCAGGGCGGTGTAATCTAAGCAATGATGGGGGGTACAGGCTTCAGCTTATCATGGGCCGGATATCGACTGGATGGAAACCTTGCTGGAACGCTTCGCGGTAGAAGATCTTGAACGCGTACTCTATCGGCTGGGCATACCTATATATAAAACAGATGATGGTTGGTACTATCCCTTTCACAAAGCGCGGCGTCGGTGGTGTCGATTTTGGAAGAGCGTTTAGTGGAGCAGGGCGTAACAATGCGCGTAGCCACTACTGTTAAACGGGTTTCTTATTCACAAGAGCGAGAATTTATACTTAGTTCCACAGATAATACAAGCGGACAAAACTACACCGAAGATTTCGACAAACTAATCGTGGCAACGGGTGGAAAATCTTACCCGGAACTTGGCGCGAAAGGGCGCTTTTTCTCGCAACTTGAAGCGCTTGGACATACCATTAATCCCCCCCTGTGTCCAGCTTTGGGGGCCGATTGATGTGCGCCTGGGCAGCTTCACTGCTTTAAAAGGGCTGCGCTTTGACGCTCATACGGCTATTTATGACGGTGATGAGTGCTTGGGACGCAGTTTTGGCAATCTCATCTTTACCAAAAATGGATTAAATGGGCCTGGTGTGATGAATCTTAGCCATCTTGTGAGCCAAAATCCAAAAAAAGTCATTAGAACTAGAGCTCAATTTCATCGGTCAGTGGATTGAAGAACTTGCTGAAACGACAACGGATGAAGCTAATCAGTCCAGCTTGCGTGCTTTACTCTTGCGCTATTTTACGCCTAAAGCGGTGGACTTTTTATCAGTGAAACGGGGGGGTTGAATCCCAACAAACAGGTTCAACAACTCACTGAAGCTGACTTCCAGCGCCTTTTAAAACGCTGAGCATGACACGATTCCCCCCCATCACCGGAACTGGTGACTATAGCAACAGCCAGCTTACCGCGGGCGGGGGTGGTAACAGAAGAGCTGGACCCAAACACACTTGAATCCAAAATTGTGCCCGGGTTGTTCATTGTTGGCGAGGCAATTGACGTATTTGGGCCGTGTGGGGGGGTATAATCTACATATAGCGTTTGCTACTGCTTATCTTGCGGGTAAAACACTCGCTGAATCAAACAATAAATTTAAGGAGACCTAAATGACCATTCCATTCATCGAACCTTTCCGCATTAAAGTTGTGGAAAATATCAAAATGACCACGCGCGAAGAACGCATTGAAGCTTTGAAAAATGCCAAATATAACGTATTTGCCCTTCCCGGCGCGGATGTTTTTATTGACCTGTTAACTGACTCTGGCACTGGCGCGATGAGCGATGAACAATGGGCGGCGATGATGCGCGGCGATGAGGCTTACGCCGGCTCAAAAGTTATTATCGTTTCGAGAAAGCCGTTCAGGATATTTTAGGCTTTCCTTATGTTCTGCCCACGCATCAGGGTCGTGGCGCTGAAGGTATGCTTTTTGGCGCTTTGGTTAAAGAAGGCCAAACTGTGCCAAACAACCGTCACTTTGATACCACCATGGGCAATTTGCAGGTTATCGGCGCTAATCCCGTTGATTTACCTGTGGAAGAATCAGAAGATTCCGACTTAATCGCGCCTTTCAAAGGCAATATGGACCTGGTAAAACTTGAAGAACTTATCCAACGTGTTGGCGTAGAAAACATTCCCATCGGTATGTTGACCATCACCAACAACTCTGCCGCAGGTCAACCGGTATCCATGGACAACATTCGTGGCACGTCTGAAATTTATAAGAAATATGGTATTCCATTCTTTATCGATGCCTGTCGTTTTGCTGAAAATGCCTGGTTTATCAAACTTCGCGATCCGAAATACAAAGATGTACCTGTACGTGAAATCGTGCGCGAGATGTTCTCTTATGCTGATGGTTGTACGATGAGCTCCAAGAAGGACGCTATTGTTAACATCGGTGGTTTTGTGGCATTCCGCGACAAAGAACTGAAGGGCAAAATTGGCGCGAACCTGATTGTGCACGAAGGCTATTTGACCTATGGCGGATTGGCAGGACGCGACCTGGACGCTTTGGCTGTTGGCTTGTATGAAGGTACTGACGAAGAGTACCTAAACTATCGCGAAGCGCACACACGCTACCTGGGTGAAGTCTTGAGCGCGGCAGGTTTGCCGGTTTACAAACCAACCGGTGGTCATGCGGTGTATGTGGATGCGGGTAAGGCTTTGCCGTGGATTCCACCTTCACAGTTCCCTGCGGTCGCGCTGGCTAACGCCTTATACATTGAGGGCGGTATCCGCACGGTCGAAATCGGCAGCCTGATGTTTGAACATACCGACCCCGAAACGGGTGAGCAGGTTTACTCGCCGCTTGAACTCTTGCGCTTTACGATTCCCCGTCGTGTTTACACCCGCAGCCATCTGGACTTCATCGGTGAGGTCGCCAAACGCGTGATGGAGAATCCAAAAGGTATCAAGGGTCTACGTGTCACCTGGGCACCAGAAGTTTTGCGTCATTTCATGGCGGAACTTGAAGAAGTGGAATAGCAACTAAAAACCATTACTTTTGGAAATAGAGTTTTAAATTGTAGGATTTATAGGGCTTGTGAGAACGAGCCCTATAATGATGTGCCTTGTATATGTCTAAGCTCCTATACGTCACTAAGGTCATATTTTTTTTGAGCGTATAGCGTATAATCTGGTTTAATAACTATGCTTACACGATTAAAAACATTCGTAAAAATCAATTTGCCATTCGACCTGAGGATAACGTGCATCCTGAGGTCGCGCGCTTGTTTAAGCATAACGCCATTGTTAATACTTTTGATATTTGCTTTTTCTTTATGGCGGACAGTTTTTGGGCGATTAATACCATCATGCCTGTTTTTGCGGCAACGCTAACTGACTCGCCATTTATCATTGGGCTGATGCCCGCTATCGTCAATGCGGGTTGGTTCTTGCCACAAATGTTTATGGCCAAGCGTGTTTCCGAGATGCCCGAAGTGGTGACTTTTGGCAAGCGAATGGCGCGTTTGGAACGCATTCCATACGTCTTCTTTATCATTTTGGCATTATTGCTGCCTGTTATCGGCAATAAGATTGGTCTTATTGCGTTGATATTGGTGATGATTTGGCGGGGGGGCGTTGGTGGTGGGATGTCAGCTTTACCCTGGCAAGAAACGATGGCGCGGGTCATTCCGCTTTCACACCGCGCGCGGTTCTTTGGCTTTTCGCGCGTCATAGGACAGCTATTCGGCGTTGTGGGGGGGTCGGCAATCATGGCACTCATTTTAGCGCGCGTGGACTATCCCTATAATTACGCTCTGGGTTTTGGTGTTGCGGTCGTCATTCAATGGGTTTCTTATGCCTTCTACCATCAAAACCGTGAACCCGACATAAGCATACCGCAGGTCCAAGATGAGCAAAGCAATGCCACAATGGAAACAAGGCAGAATGCGCCTGCTGACGCACATGACGCACCTATACCGGGCATTATGGAAATCCTACGCAAGGACAGGAACTTCAGGCTTTATATCATCGCGCGGGCTTTATCATTTTAGGCAATATGGCAACAGCTTTTATTGCGGTTTATGCCATTCAAACTTTCAACTTAAATGACGAACAAGCTGCTATTTTACAGGCGTGCTATTTGCAGCAGGAATCTTTGGCTACGCCTTATGGGGTGCAATTGGCGATCGTATCGGCCCTAAAAAAATCGTGACCTATTCTTTTGTGGCATGGGCAATCGCCTTGCTTATTGCCATTTTTACGAATACAGTCTGGGTTTATTATCTCGTTTTTGTTTTCTTTGGAATCTACTCCGCAGGCATTGGTGTAGGGGGGGACTCAATGTTAATTATGGAGCTTAGTGATGACAGACTGCGTCCAACGTACTTAGGTATGGCACGCACGCTGACAGGCGCCTTTTTATTGCTTGCTCCAGTTTTAGCTGGTTGGCTGGTAAATGATTACAGCTACAATCTTATGTTTTGGGTAACGCTTGTGTTCACATTAATTAGTACGGTGTTGATGGCGCAGGTACGTGACTTTCCGCGGGGTAAGCGCGTATTAACCAAGGATAGTGATGTGTAAAATATTTACACAAGTTTCATAACTACCTTACAGAATTCGAGTAAAATAAAATACATAATATTAAAAAGGAGTTCGAAATGAAATGTAATAATTGTCAATTCGAGAATGCACCCGGCGCGACAGCTTGCGCGCAATGTGGAAGCCCATTGCCAGTCCCCCAACAAGGTGGCTATACCCAGCAGGGCTACGCCGCACCACCACAGTACGGATATCGCCGCATGCCAGTAAACTGCCAGGTTTGTGGCGCAATGAACCCACCCGGAACCACCGTTTGCGAAAAATGCTACGCTGCTACTGATCCCAACGCGGTTTACAGTGACAAAACCGCACGACCGCACTGGTTTTGGCTCTCTTGCTTGGAATCGTTGGCGGTCACCGCTTTTACGTAGGCAAGACGGGTATGGGTATTTTGTATATCTTTACCGGTGGCTTGTTTGGTATCGGTGTTTTGGTGGATGTCATCAAAATCATCACCGGTGATTCCAGAGACAGCAACGGTTATCCCCTGCGTAAAGGTTGCTTTATCTAAACCATTACCCTTTCTTTGATTAAGTTTGCCACGTCGCTGTAATTGAGGCGACGTGGTGCATTTAAGGCAAAATTTATCGCGGAAAAGGACTTCTATTTTTAACAGAACGCATTCTGCGCGTTTATAATGGCCAAATACTGCGAAATATTAATGAATGTTTGCTACACATTATATATTTGATGATTGGAGCACTGAGATATCTCTCTGGAGAATATATAACTATCGAGAACTGGTATTCTCATAACTAATAAGTTGTTTGACTTTTGACAAGCAATGCACACCAAATCAGATGATTGGTTAATTACTAAGGTGTCACTCGATCATGTCAATTATGCAAAATCTGCTTATTTATTTAATACTTTTGAAGTACAAGAAAATTATTTTCCTCACGATTAGTTATCAATAGAAGGTGTATTAGTGATAAAATAATTGTAATCAGGATCCAAAATGAATTCTGAGAGGCGAATGTGTATCGCTTAGAAACTTAGGAAAAACAAAACTATTTATTCCGTAAGAACTGTGATTAACATTAAAGAAAGTGAAATAAAGGTGATACCGTGAACGAAAAGATAAAAGATTTTTTTTAAGAAAAAAAGGTTCCCATAACAAAAAGAAAAAGGACATGAATTTCCCAAGTATAGAGTCACTGCAACCTGTTGTTAATGTAATTAATGAAGCTGCAGAAGCCTTAAATGATAAGAGCCGCACAATAAGAGAAAGTGCTATCAGAAGTGTTGGCAGCGGCATTAGGCGCGGGGGGGATAGGTGGCGTAGGATCTTTTGCAGCACTCTATGGTCTTGGTGTTGTGGGATTATCGGCTGCTGGAATTGCCTCTGGTCTTGCGGCTGCAGGCACCCTCATTGGAGGCGGAATGGCTGCTGGGGTGTTTGTTCTAGCTGCACCGGCAGTACTTCTTGCAGCAACAGGAGTTGGTGTTGCTTCTCATTTAAAAAAACAAACAACTTAGACAAGAGAAAGAGCGCTTATATCAAGAGGCACTGAAGAAACATGATGCGATTATCAAGGCTACGAAAATGGAATCTGAAGCCGATAAGGAACGCATGGATTACCTTCAAAGTCTAAATGTCCTTCTGCAACAAGCAATAAAAGACATGCAAGAGGATTTAGGTACTGCTTCATGAGTAAGTATAACTATAGTGAAATAGAACAACAAATTAATAATATTCTTGCTCATCATAAAAATGAGTTGTCTAAAATTGAACGGCCTTCTATATCTGATGTAAATGCTCGAATATCTGAAAGTGAGGCATTGCTACAAAGCCTCGGGTACGGCAGACAATTATCTGACTTGCAAAACACAAAAGAAAGATACTTGGTTGAACAACCACGTAAAGTTATGGTTGTTCCATCATGGGAAAGTTTGTGTGTGGAGGCCGAAAAGTGTATAGATGCTGGATGTGAACTGGAGGAATTATTTTCACCAGATGAATTGGTAAAAAACGAATTAGTTATCCTTCAGCTTAACGAAGAATATAACGCTCTTCATCGCTTAGACAAGTTTGATATTGCAATATGTGTTGCTGCAGGATTGCTTGGTGCAGTTGTTGATATTTTGATGGTAGGCATTCCACAGAAAACACCGACTGGTCTTAATGGTGGTACTTTAGCAAATTATGTGAGAGATTGGTTTGATAAAAAGTTTCCCGAAGAGGAAATGGAAAAGCTTGCGAAATCCAAAATCAGTCAAGTTCCATATGATGCCCAGGATAATCGAAACACAAAAGATTGGGTAGAAGGCTTATCTGCATATTACCATCGTCTTCTTTCGCTTGGACACGATCCTTTGCTGGGGGCTTGTAATTGGCGTTGCGGACATTTTGCAGGTCGGATGACTACAATAGATAAAGCAGGGAAAATAGTCTCACAAGTAATGGGGAACTATACCGAAAGGAAGGAAAGCGATATTTTTGCGGCTATAGCTAAGCAGATTACGCATTTCAAATCCGATATAACGACATCAATGGGATTGCCAGCTCCATTGATGGGATTATTCAATTTGCTACAATTTGGGAATATTGGTGAGGAAGAACAAACAATAGCAGAAGTTGTGCAAGGAATGTATTACGAGGGCTATGATTTTATCCACTTCTGCACATTATCTATTCCAGTGATGATTGTTGAAGTAGTTACTCGCATTGGCTATGCAATCAAGAGAATAAAAGAAGGTTATTCGGTAAAGGAGTCAATCCCACTTTCTTTAAATCGTGAAAAACACCCCCCCAAGCTCGGAACTATGCTTTTCATTGGACATTCAGTAGCAACAGCTGTAAATGTAGGAAAAGTGTTTTTCACAGAAAATCCTATGGCTATTAATTACCCACAATGGCTTGCTTTTGCAAAATATTCATATCAGCAACTGAAATGGGCACTTATTGAGAAACCGAATGCAAGAGATGCCTATGTCCGTGGTTTTTTTGAATGAAGAACTTTATGAAATCCTTGATTCGGTTGATGCAACGTTTGATGATATTTCTGCAGATTATATAGTTGTGTTTGAGTGATTAGGAATTGTGAAAATGTTTTCCAGCCTCTTTATCTTAAATTAATCTACATCCCTCATTGCTCTGTCTCCTTTTAGAGTGTTAAAGTCCTGAAAAAGAATTCTTAACTCGCAAACTTTGTTTATTCGAATCTTGATAATTAATACTCTCTCCTGTGACTGTCATACAGTATAATACCTTATGAGAATATTATTCTCTAAAGGCATATAGTATGACTAAGAAGACGCAACTCATCACCCTGACTGGCGAGGAGCTTATCCGCAACCCTGAAGACCCCCCTGCCCCCCCACCACAGCTTATCTGGCGACTCTTAGTGAATCCGGTGCGCGAACGCAACGTGCCGCGCTCAACAATCTGGCTTATATGTTTTCGGATGGCGAAATTGAAGACGCCACAAAATTTCCATGGCAAAACCTGCGCTACGAACACAGCAACAGTTTGCCCGCTCATATGCTCGAAATCGGCTATGCCAAAGCCAGTGTCAACAAACACCTGGTTGCCCTGCGAAGGGTTCTTGCCGAAGCTTATCGCCTGGAGTTGTTTGTAGACCATAACGACTACTATCGCGCTGTTTCTGTACGTTCTCTGCGTCACGAAAGCATACCCCCCGTGGACGAAAACTAGAACAATCCGAATTAGAAGCGCTTGTACGCGCTTGCCTGGCGCAAACCAAAAACCCCCGCCCTTGCCACGCGCGATGCCACCATCATCAGCGTGCTTTACGCCACGGGAATGCGTCGCCAGGAACTGGTCACGCTCAATCTCGCCGATTTGACGCGCGCGAAGGCAAACTGCGCCTGACTGGCAAAGGTTCCAAGCAACGTGAAGTTTTATTTCGGAAGATGTGGTCAGCGCGATTGAAGCCTGGCTTGTTCACCGTGGCAGGCAACTGGGGCCCCCCCTTTTCACCCGCATTTCAAAAAGTGGAAAAGTGTCAATCAAGCGCTTGAGCGCACAAGCCATTTACTTGATTTTGCAAAACCGCCAAAAACAAGCGGGTATTGCACCGTTTAGTCCACATGATATTCGCCGTACGACGATTACCGATATGCTAAGCGCGGATGTGGATGTGCTTACGGTGTCAGCCATCGCTGGACATGCCAGCGCAGATACCACGCGTCGTTACGACAAGCGTGGCGATGAAAGCAAACGCGAAGCCGCCCGAAAAATTCAATCGCCTTTTAAAGGGCATTAAGAAAAGCTAATTATTCGTTTGGTTTACTGCTAAATAATTCCTCGATGTCCTCACCCATCTTTTTGAAGGTGCTTTTCATTTCCTCACCGAACTTTTTAATCTTCGGGTCGTTCTTGCCTTCGTTCCAGGCTTTTTCAAAAGAATCTCCGACGTCTGAAAAGCTTTGTTTCAGTTCGGCCATTAAATTTTTAGCCCAGTTAGGGTCAAATTCTTTTTCGTCGTTTTCGGGTTTATGATCCATATTTCTCCTTGTCAGACTTTTATTAAATCGTGACTTTTCTGACGTATTCAGACGTTGCGGCAGCCAAAGTGGCGCCATAGCCGGGATAAAAGCTAACTTCATCGCCCAGTTTGAGTGGCGTGTGAGCATCACTGACGTCCAAAATAGCATGGTCGCTTGAACCACCCAGAACGATGATGCCCGGATCGACGGGTTCCAAGCCTTCAATGACCACATCTTGTCTGCCCAGGTTCAAAATAGCGCGCTTGCGGATACCGCGGTCTTCAAATTCGGGTTCGTTGCCAAACGCGTCCTGGCCAGTATCGCCAATCGGCACAGAAGGTTTTTCCAAAAGTTCAATGATTTCGGCCACAACCTGAATCGTGTCCTGGCGAGTGCCTTGCCAGGGACTTCGGTCAAGCACGTTGCGCCCCCCCAGCACGATGGCTTCCCCCCCTACCCTAAAGTGGTTGATTTCTTTGGGCATCTTGCCACTCGCCAAAAGGGGGGGCAAACCGGAGCTGTTGCCACCGGAGAGCAAACCAAGTTCCAAACCCGTAACACGTCGGGCTTCATCCCGTACGTCGATCAGGATTTGCATATTCTCCACACTGGGAATAACGCCCCCCCATAACATGCCAGGTTTGCGCCCAAACCGACCAGGTCAAGCCCAGGCAGCATGGCAGCTTCTTTGATGAGGGGGGGACTAAATTCTCAGGCCAAACGCCTTCGCGCAGGTCGCCGACATCCACCATGATGATCGGTTTGTGGACTTTGCCCAGTTTTACGGCAGCATCGGACAGTGCCTTTAAGGTCATTAGAGATGAATTAAGCGAGTATTCTGTGTGCATGACAACGTCTTCAGCTTGCTTTTGCGCAGGCATGCGCAACAAAAGGCGCGGAACGCCGGGCAAATGTTTGCCAACAAGGCGCAAGTTGGGCACACGCGAGTCGGCGATCATATCCGCACCAGCTTCAATGAAACACGTGCGACTTCCGGGTTTCCACGTAAACCTTAGTTACCATGGCAATTTGAATGCCGTTATCGTGACACAATTTGGCAACACTCTGAGCGTTTTGTTTTATACGTTCAAGATAAATCTCTAGTCTGGGGCTTGTTTCAAACATTTTTACTCCTTAAACAGATTTGTGTTTTCTTGCACCCAATGCGCAAAAGTGGCCTTGACTTCCTCAGGATAATGATGCGCTAAGGTGCCAAGGGCAGAAAAACGATATGATTCATCAATAATGACTTTCGTTTCGGGTGTGGGTAATAAATGTTGCCCCCCCGCGCCCATACAAATACCCCCCCGTAAGATTTCTTCACCACCGCTTAGATGCGTTAGCGCGCCACCGGTGCCCACCAGCCATTGCACAGCGGTCAGGTCTTTGCCGCGCACAATCTTAATCTTTCCGGAAGGCGTATACAGGTCACTCACTTGTCCGGCATGACGGCGAATAGCCGTCTCAACCGCGCGTTTGGTAAGCCAACGGGTCAGGTTCATTTCCTGTTCAGTCTGGGGGCATTGCCATAAGGTGTTCCATTTCCGCTTCCCATTCCGGATCATTTGCCAGGGCAAGAATGTTGGCCGCATTCACAAACACACCCAAATCGCCCTCAACAGTACGCTTTGCAACGGGTTCAGGGTCGGTTAACCGCGAAGTCCATTCCAGGCTCCCCCCCTCGGTAACACTATGCACATCGGTTGTCGCGCCACCCACATCAATCACCAGCACATCGCCCAGAGCTTCCGCGAACAACTTCGCTGCCAGCAATACCGCGCCTGGTGTGGGCAATACAGGTGCCTGGGTCAACTCAGCAAGACGCGTCATTCCTGGCGCGTGCACAATATGCTTGTTGAAAAGTTCATGAATAATGACGCGCACCGGTTCAATATTAAGTTGGTCAACCGCCGGAAAAACGTTTTCAGCGAGCATCAATTCAATGCCTGCGCTTTCGAAAATATCCTTTATCTGGGCGCGAATGGCGATATTCCCAGCATAAATGACCGGCGCGATAGGCCCCAGCGAAGCAATCGATTTGGCGTTTTGCACCACGATGCGTTTTTCGCCATAATCCACCCCACCCGCCAGGAGAATGATGTTGGGCTGGATTTCTTTTATCTCCGCCAAATCGTATTCGTCCAAAGCACCAGCAGTTATTTGCTTGATAATCGCACCAGCTCCAAGGGCGGCTTCACGCGCGGCACGGGCAGTCATATTAAATGTCAAGCCGTGGACGGTCATTCGCAGACCGCCCGCGGCTGAACTATTTACAAAATATTGTGGGTCTTCTAACGCCCTGGGTAAGGTTTCATTCAGTACAGCCAGCGCGGACTCAACACCAATGCCAACGTCACCACTGCTGATAGATGTCGCGGCAATCCTTGCGCCAAATGTTCAAAACGACCTTCAGGCAAAGCGCGAAAGCGTTTGCCTTGGTTATCGTTGAGCCAACCTCAAGCGTTAGAATATCCATTTACTCTTAAACGACACCACGTTCTTTGAGAACTTTTACAATGGCGTCAACCACGTTGATACCCTTGCATCCCCCCCGTCCAAAGGTAGCGTCCATACCTGTTTCAGCTGCCATATCGGCACTAACCTGTGTACCACCGGCAATTAAAATCACCTTATCGCGAATACCTTTCTCACGGCAAAGTTCGTCAAGCTTGCGCATGTTGATGCGGTGCACGTCGCCATGGCTGATAATGGTGGAAATTAGGATAGCCTGCGCGCCGGTTTCAATGGCGGCATCGACCATCTTCTCGATGGGCACAGACGTCCCCCCCAAATAATGATATTTCACACCATAGGTCTCAATGCCACCGTGCTTGATGTCCAAAATCTCGCGTAAACCAACGCTATGTTCGTCCTCGCCAACTGTACCAGCGACAACGGTGAGATTCGTTTTCTTCACCGCGGCGCGAATTTCATCTTCGGAAAGCAGAACAACTTTTTCCGGGATTTTCAGGTCGCGACGATCAATATCAAAGGTCACCTTACCCTTGACTTCCAGGAAACAGCCTTCTGCGGGATGCAAGACCATCAGGTTGATAACCTGTGGGTCTTCAAGGCCCATGCGTCGCGCGATTTCCAAGCCAGCTTCGCGGGCGTAATCTTCGTTTTCGGGATCATCATCTCAACCAAAACGGTTCCGTCACCAGCCCATTCTACTTCGGGTCTAATCAGGTTGCCTTTGCGGTAATCCCAGGTTTTCTCAAGGCGCTTATGCACGTTATCTTCGGGGTCAAACTCGTCGATATAGGTAATCAGGTCAGGATTACAGAGCGTACAACCACCGATGGCGTCACAGGCATGCGTGATACCTTCAGGCAGATGATTGACTCCAAAGTGAGCGCATACGGGTGCCAAGTAGTCGGGGGGGTCGCGTTCGATAATGCTTCCCGCAGCCACGCCACCATCGCCCTGGCGAGCGATACCGTCGCCGGAACGTTCAGGGTATTGCGCGGAATCAACAAAGAAACCTTTTTCAACCGCGGCAAAATAACCACCAACTTCAAGAATTTCTTCAAGGAAAGCAACAGCGCGTTCTTTGATGTCGCGCACCATATCGCCCAGAGGGCCATCGCGCTTGATTTGAATCATTTCATTCAAACCATCCATCGCTGCCCAGGTTTGCTTCACGGTCTGAACACCACGGATGTTGTTGTAGTGCCAGGGCACGTTGCGACCTTCGTCGGGCGTAATCGTGCTTTGGATGTCGGCGCTGGTAAGCATGGATATGATGGTATCAATGGTATGCGTGCGAATGGCTTCTTCAATGGAGCTTTCGATATAGCGTGTGTTTTGTTGCGCGCGCATTTTATACTCCGAGAAGATTTCGCGCAATGCCACAGCGTAGGGCAAGTCATACCAGAACTTTGGCGCGGGTGGCGAGTTGGGGGGGGTACCGTGCTAAGACCGATAAGGTCTTTGGGCATGCCAGAGCGCACACTATAAGCACAGTTGATGCCATGTTGCACGAGCAATTCGGGCATCACCAGCCAACCAGCTTTCGCGGTCGCGTTGGCGTTGTGCGCGCCGTCAATCTGGAAGATACCCGCTGATGACATCACACTTTTTGCTTCTGCAGCATCCACAAAAGAGCGGTACATATTGATATTGCGATACAGAACGTTATATTGCGGGTCCTGATGCGCGCCGTTGATGCCTTCTTCCGCGAAGAGCACGGCAACTTCGGGCCCTGCCACACCAGAAACATAGCTGTGGAAGTTGATTGGGCGTCCAACTTCTTCTTCAATCAAGTCAATCGCCTTGCGTGAGGCACGGATTTGCTTGCGTGTGATGGGCACACCACCAACACCTTCGGGGGGTACCTTCCATCAAACCATCAATATGGCTTTGGCCGGTATGACGAATAACCATCAGGTGGTCGGCACCATGCCAGGCGCCCATGCGCATTCGGCGGATATCATCTTCAAAACGGCCAGAAGCGATTTCCGTCGTCACGACGGGTTTGGGTTGGGGGTCAATGTTGTCGAAATACTTCGAAGCGGGCAGGCCGATACTGCGTTTTAGGGGTTCTGCCATATCGCGATAGTGGAATGGCCCCCCCATGTCAACGCCTTCTTCGGGCACGACGCGCCAGGTCCAGCCTTTGCGTGGTGGGCGATAGTCTTCAAGGTTCTCGAGAATCGCTTCGATGTCTAATTTCTTGTTAGGGTCTAAAGGTTGCATTTTCTTAGTCATGATTATGCCTCCTCAAACAGTCCATTAAGGACTTCTTTGTTTTCCAAAATAGCATCGCCAGCGGCTTTTACGTCGATATCCAGTTTTTGGCTAAGTTTCAACAGAACATGTCCTGCGCCTTTGCCAAGCAAACCGGCTTGGTGGATAGCGTCCACAATGCCGTGTGATTTAGCACTGTCAATGCCCATTCTCAGCAAATGGAACGTTCGATAGAAGGCGATGTGTGTGTGCGTGCCAGGTCGATGATGGGATCAACGACTTTATAGCACAAATCCCAAAATGGTCTTTGAGTTCGTCGTCGCTAAGCGTCTTTAAACGTTCGTGACGAATCTCAAATTGTTTGATACGTTCATCTGTCATTTGTCTCTCCTTTTATTCTCCTTGAGGTAAACTGGCACGCACCCAGTCGGGTGTGCTCTTGATGTCAGCTGCCAAAAGGCGATATCTTCGTCAGTCCAGGCTTCAACAGGATGGCGTTTGGCAGCGTTGCGCAGGTAGGAATGTCTGAGACTTTCCATATCCTGTGCTTTGCCCCCCGCACCTGCTCAAGCCGTTCGGGCAGAACGATTGTTTTTCCAGGTACGTTTTCAGCGGGGTCGCCAACGTAAACCTTGATGCCATTTTCCCGTGCGAAACTAAGCTGGCTGTTGTGATGTTTGCCAGCGCCGGTATATTCGGTTTCCTGCACCACGACAATTTGATCGCGGTCCATTTGGCGCGCCATGGCAACAGCTGCGGTCAAACTGGTGTTTCCAGCTGGGCCACGTTCGATACCTTCAAGTTTCGTGAGCAACTCGGTCACATAAAAGACCTCGCCCTGGGTCACAAGCTGGTATTCGTCCATATAGCGCAAACTGCGCGCGGCGTTGCGGGGCACGTCAGCGCGATCCGGCCAGGTGGCAAAGGGCACACCAAAGCCGGTGTGTCCGGTAGTAAAAGATTTTTTTTATTGAAGTCTGTATCAGACGCCATATGCAAACCGCTCAAATCAACTGAGCAAGCCACAATGCGGGTATCGTTCGCGCCAGCGGCTAAAATACCACGC
>JMBX01000111.1_pt1 | contig 20767 bp, 37 predicted proteins | sample 616521 | NCBI WGS metagenome assembly JMBX01 (sample SAMN02727906, study PRJNA239997) | anaerobic digester metagenome | biome: anaerobic digester; isolation source: mesophilic anaerobic digester inoculated with municipal waste water sludge... | place: Germany: Bielefeld University, CeBiTec ...
CCTTTTATACTTATTATACTGACTATTTTCCCCCCCAACTAAATCTACAAATATAAAAAGCCTTTCTTCTCTAACAACTAGAGACGAAAGGCAAATTTCCGCGGTACCACTCTAATAGGCTTAAAATACACGCCCACTCTAAGTCTTAACGGGACTAACGTTTAAGTCTACTAAATTCAACCTAAATGCTCTAGAAGGGGGGGTTCAATATTAAGGGGGGGTCAGAAATCTTCCACCTAATGATTTCCTCTCTTGGACCATTAATATCTACTATTTTCTATCTAAGCATATCTATATATGAGAGCTTGAAACTCCTTGTTAATCTTCGTTTTTTATAGTATATCATAAGTAATATTTAAGTACAAGTTTAGATAAATTCCTATAGAAAATATTTTTACTAGCTAATCTGCAGGAAATAACAAGCATATGCTATAAGCAGCAATACCTTCTTCCTTTCCCACAAATCCTAATTCTTCTGTTGTAGTAGCTTTTATGTTTATATTTTTCGGTGATGTATTTAATGTTTTTGAAATTTTGTTTTTCATCTCATCAATATATGGAGCCATCTTAGGCCTTTGAGCTACTATAATACTATCTATATTCCCTATCTTGTACTTAGATCTTAACATAATATCATATACCTATCCAATAATATCATACTAGAAATATCTTTATATATATTATTAGTGTCTGGAAAATGCTTACCTATGTCTTTTTCTCCTAATGCACCTAATATGCTATCCATTATAGCATGAACTAGTACATCAGCATCTGAGTGGCCTAAAAGTCCCTTATAAAGGTATATCTACTCCTCCTATTATCAATTTCCTATTCTCAACTAATTTATGAACATCATAACCTATTCCTATTCTCATCTTTTCACCCTATCTACCTTCAAAAACAAAATCTCTTCTACTAAATATAGTAGCTCTATCCTTTAATAAGGATTCAGCTATAATTAAATCTTCTGGTGTGGTTATTTTTATATTTTCATAGCTTCCCATAACCATCTTCACCTTTAGTCCTAATCTCTCTACTAAACTCCATCGTCAGTACCTATAAACCCATCTTCTATAGCTTTTCTATAGCCTTCCATTAGGATATGTTTTTTTAAAACACTGGGGAGTTTGAGCTGCCCACAATAAATCCCTATTTGGAGTATTAGTTATATTGCCCTGATCTCCTACTACTTTTATGGTATCCTTAACAGGTACTCCCACTATACAAGCACCATATTCTACAGTAGCCTTTATACCATCTACAATGTTTTCCATTTTCACAAAGGGCCTTGCTCCATCATGGGACAAAACTATATCACATCTTTCGTCCAGAGCTAGAATTCCATTATATACAGAATCTTGCCTTTCTTTTCCCCCTCGAACTATTTTAGTAACTTTTTTTTAAAATTATGTTTCTTTACTATCTCTTTTCTACAGTATTCAATTTCCTCTTCCCTTGCTACCACTATTATTTCATCCACATATTTACACCTTTCAAACTTATCTATAGAGTGAGCAAGTATAGGTTTATTATTTATAGATATAAATTGTTTATTTACTTTACTTCCCATTCTATTGCTCATCCCAGCTGCTGCAATTATTGCTGAAATGAATTGGTTTTTATACATTAATTTCACCTCTCACCTATTATAGCATAATTAAAAGGAATGTAAAATATTTTATGCCTCTATAATACCCAAAAAAAACAAAAATATTAGGGTCAATATTGACCCTAAACTGCCTTATCTGCCATAGTCTTTGGCTTTGCAAATATCATTCTCCCAGCTGAAGTCTGCAATACGCTAGTTACCAATACATCTATGGTTTCACCAATATGTTTTTTTCCCACTTTCAACTACTATCATGGTTCCATCATCTAAATAAGCCAAACCCTGACCAGACTCTTTGCCATCTTTTATAACTTGAACTACCATTTCTTCTCCTGGTAATACTATAGGTTTAACTGCATTAGCCAATTCATTTATATTTAATACATCTATGCCTTGGACTTCTGCCACTTTGTTTAGATTATAATCATTAGTAATAATCTTTCCTTTTAATAATTGGGTAAGTTTCAATAGTTTTGTATCTACTTCTTTTTCTTCTTCAAATTTTTTTGTCGTCTATTATTACTTCTATATCCAATTCCTTCTGAATCTTATTTAATATGTCCAAGCCCCCTTCTTCCTCTGTTCCTCTTTAGAGCATCAGAAGAATCTGCAATATGCTGTAGTTCTTCTAATACAAATTCTGGTATAACTAAAGGCCCTTCTATAAATCCTGTCCTACAAATATCTGCAATTCTACCATCAATTATTACACTAGTATCTAATATCTTTGGGCAAGATTTATAGTTGATTTTTTTGCTTATCTTTATTGATATTCTTTTTGAAATTACCAAGGGTACTAGAAAAATCCTCCTTCTTTCTAGTGGGAACCTTAATTCCAAGGTATCCAAATATTGCATAAAGAAAAATTGATATAATAACTCCTAAATAAGGTATCCCAATATTATAAAATGGCTGACTCAACAAATATGCGATAATCAACCCAACTATCAATCCAATAGTTCCTAAGGCTATTTCATAAGCAGGAACCTTTTGAAGCTCCGATTCAAAAAAATTGGATTGTTTTTCTCCCAGTCTTTATAAATTTTGGAGCTAGTAAGAAAAATATAATTCCAAATATTATACCCACACCTGCATAGGCTACAAGGCTTAACCAGCCTTTGTTAGATAATTTTAGTATCTCTAAAGCTTCCAATCCAGCAACGATTCCAAAACCAATTAGTAAACCTACTAAACTGATTACTCCTCTTATTATTTTGTCAATCATCAGTTCACCTCCCATAATATATTTATTTCCATAAAAATAAATAATATAACCAAAAAAATAAAATTTAACAATATATAATTAAATTTTAGTATTATACAAAATTAACTGCATCATCAATTAATCTTTCAGTTTCTTCTGGATCATAGTCAGAAGCTAATACTATTTCGCTAATCAACATTTGTTTAGCACTATTTAGCATCTTCCTCTCCCCCCTGTGGAAAGACCTTTTTCTGCATCCCTAATCATTAGATTCCTTACAACAGCTGCAATTTCAAATATATCTCCTGATTTAATTTTCTCCATATTAAGTCTATAACGCCTATTCCAATTTTGAGGCATTTTAGTTTGGTCTCCTTTAAGAATGTCTAACACTTTTTCCATATCTTCATTGTCTATTATCTCTCTAATACCAATTTCTTCTACATTATCTACAGGTATCATAACCTTCATATCTCCAATAGGCATTTTCATTACATAATATTTTCTTTTTTTCTCCTAATATTTCTTTTTCTTCAATCCCCTCTATCACTCCAGCACCATGCATTGGATAGACTACTTTATCGCCAATATTAAACATAGCACAACCTCCCATCATACTACTATCTATTATATTATACAATAATAACCAAAGGTTGTAAAGTTTATATTTTACCATACTAATATTTCCTTTGTCAACTGTTTCTAAGTTTTTTTTATTTTCCCAAAAATATATTCTTAGAAATATTTGACAAACGCTTGTCCCTATCAGTATAATAAAATCAGAACCAATAATCATTTGACAGGGGTGGACTATATGGACCTAAAAGAAAATATAATTAGCATAAAAGATAATTTAAGTATGGACGATTTTCAGGAACAAGTAGATGATGTGCTCATTAGACATAAAAGCATCTTGGATATAATCACTAAACTTGATGAGTATACTGCAAGGATAAATAGAGCTGTGATCAAATCTGCCACTTCCTGTGGTTGTATTGAAATCAACGCAAGAAAGCAGAATTATAACAAAGATTCTTTAAAAGAAGTTAAAGATAATTTAGAAAGTCATGTAGAGGGTAAACTTTGTCCTGGATGCAAAGAGATTCTAGAAGAAGAAATAGGTGCATATCTATTTTATTTAGCAGCATTATGCAATACATTAGATGTAGATATGTCAGATGCTATGTTAAGAGAGTATAGTAATACTAAGGCTTTAGGTATATTTAGCCTTAAATAGTTTTTATAGAAGGGCTAGGAGAACTGTTCTTTGTATCTCTTTAGCCCTTCTACGATATTTATAGATCTAATTTGACCTACTCCTTCTACTTGATCCATTTGATCCACAGAAGCATTTATAATATGTTGAAAGGAATCAAAAGAATTTATAATATTTTCAATAACATAGTTGGGAATCCTTGGAATCTTATTAAGTATCCTATAGCCTTTTGGCTTTACTTTTATATCCAAAGTTCTTAATCCATCATCATAACCTAGGAGATTTGCTATTTGGTTTAAATCCAGCAACTCATTGGCACTTAAACTACCAAACCTATTATATATGGATATGTAATTTTCATTGCCATTTTTTTTACATAGTCTCTAACTAAATTTATACAATCTTCCTCTACTCCCTCCTTCAATTCAATAACTTGCATATTAAAAAGTCTCCCCCTCTGTTCCCAATTCAGATATATATATATCTATTTCCCTTCCAATCCTTAATACCATCTCCATTTTTTTGAATAGCCTTTACCACATCATATAAAGTAGTTGAATTTTGAAATTCTGAAAGGGTTAAAGTGCTTATAACCTGATCCAAAGCTTTTCTATATTTTTCCATAGTTTGAACTCCTTGATTCGTCCTATTTAATATCTCGTTTATATCTTTCAATATATATTTGTAATTCCCTTTATATAGGGTTATTATTTCCCTTTTTTTGGGAGATGGATATAACCAAAGTATTGGTTTGTTTGGCTACTCTTTCTGCTGTTTTATGCCTAGTCCCTGTTTCTTTTGAATGGATATGATGACAAGGTAATAGCTGGCTATTAGCATATATAATTCTCTTTAAATCAGTGCTAAGTATTATAGCTCCATCCATTTTTGCTAATTCATATATATTTGAGGGAGTATACTCACAGTTAATATAGAAACCCCCCCATGGACAATGTCTAATACTTCTTTAGTGTTTCCCAATACTATTAATGCCCCTATTCTTGCATTTATTATATTATCCAATCCCTCTCTTAAAGGAGTGCCAGGAGCAACTATTTTTAATGTTTCGTACAAATCCATATTCATATATCCTCCAAGTTTATCTATTTCACAAGATATTATATGAATTATTCCTTATTCTAATACTAAAACTTTTGAAACTACTTAGCATAAATAGTATTAATTTTTAGAGGACTATATATTTATTATCCTATACAGTCCCCGTGTATTAATACTTTTTATATTCATATAGAATCTCTTTTAAATACATGGTGTATTACATCCTGAAGAGTATTCAACTGGATTACTTGAATATTTTTAAATTTTGTATTTTTCTTCAACCCATCTTTTGGTATATATACCCTTTTAAAGCCCATTCTATCTAGCTCCCTAATCCGTGCCTCCATAGATGGAACCTTCTTCAATTCTCCAGTAAGGCCTACTTCTGCTATAAACACTACATTATTGGGAATACCTTTGTTTAATACAGAGGAAACTATACTCATGATAATTGCAAGATTTACTGATTGTTCGCTTAATTTTAACCCTCCCGTAGTCTTGATAACTACATTTTTATCGTATAGACTAATATTTCCCCCCCTTTGCTCTAAATAGATATCAAGGTACTCAACTGATCCCTTCTTAGACATTCTCCAATTCTCGAAGGATAAGGTGTGAAGGAATGGGATACCAAGGATTCTACTTCTACAATAATTAATCTAGAGCCCTCTTTTATTACTGATAGAGCAGATCCTGGTACTAATTCCCCCCCATATTCTCTTTTAGTTATAAAATATTCAGAAGGATTTTCTATGGGGACCATTCCTTTCTCAGTCATAGAAAACAATCCTATTTCCCCCCTGTCCTTCCAAATCTATTTTTAGTTGCCATTAAAGTTCTTAGTTCTTCATCACTTTCCCCCCTTCTAGATACAAAACCGTATCCACCAAATGCTCTAAAGTTCTAAGGCCTGCCATCTCATTAGCTTTAGTCATATGCCCTACCATTATCACAGCTCTAGGTCTATTTTTATCCTTGGCAATATCTACTAATGCATTGGCACATTCTATAGTTTGGATAGGAGAACCAGCTCTAGAGTCAAACTCATTTAATACAAAAGTTTGGATACTATCAATAATGATTAAATCTGGATCTATATTTTTTTATAGATTCTAGTACATTATCCATACTAGTATCAGATAATATCCAAATATCCTCTGGAATTTGCTTTAATATTCTATTAGCTCTATTGCTTATTTGGGTTTCGCTTTCTTCTCCTGTAGCATACAATACCTTGTACCCTTTATTTGCTATATCATTGGATATCTCCAACAGCAAAGTAGATTTACCTGCTCCTGGCCTAGCAGTTACTATGGTTACCGAATCCTTAACAATGCCCCCCCTCCTAATACTCTATTGAATTCCCCCCCCATGTCTGTTACTATCCTTGTACTTGTATCTGTGTCTATTGAGTGTAACTTAACTGGAGTTATGTTCTTTTTGTCCTGAGCTTTGCTCTTAGGTTTTTTTCATTAGAATCTATTTCCATCTCTTCGAAACTATTCCAAGAATTACATTCAGAACACCGTCCCATCCATCGGATACTTTCATATCCACAGTTAGAACATTTAAAAATAATCTTCTTTTTCATTTGAAACCTCCAATATAGATAAAGTGGAAACCTATAGCTTAAGCTATAGGTTCCTTGTCAAATACTAGTTTGTCTTCTTTATAGTCTATTACTATATTGTCTTCTTTAGAAACATTGCCCTTTAGGATTTCCTCAGCTAATTGATCCTCTATCATCTTAGTAATAGTCCTTTCAAGGGGTCTAGCTCCATATACTGGATCAAATCCTTTTTGACTTATATAATCTATAGTATTTTCAGTAACATTTATGTTTATGTTTAATTTCTTCATCCTTTTTTCTAAGTCTTTTATCATTATACTAACTATTTCTTTTATATCTTCTTCTTTCAAAGAATGGAATACAATTACTTCATCAATTCTATTTAAAAACTCTGGTCTAAAGGTTCGTCTTAATTCCTCTAGTATGGTTTCTTTCATCTTTTCATATTCCTCTTTTTCTTCTTCTACTACGGAAAATCCTAATACATTTTGTTTTTTAATAGATGTAGCCCCTACGTTAGAAGTCATTATTATAACGGTATTCTTAAAATCTACAGTTCTTCCTTTAGAATCTGTCAATCTTCCATCGTCTAATATTTGCAATAGTATATTAAATACATCAGGATGAGCTTTTTCTATTTCATCAAATAATATTACAGAGTAAGGTTTTCTCCTTACGGCTTCTGTTAATTGCCCTCCTTCATCATATCCTACATATCCTGGAGGGGAACCTACAAGTCTTGACACTGAATGTTTTTCCATATATTCGCTCATATCAATTCTTATCATAGAATCTTCATCACCAAATAGAGTTTCGGCTAATGCCTTAGCCAAATAGGTCTTTCCTACCCCCCCTGTTGGCCCAACAAATATGAAGGTTCCTATAGGCTTATTAGGATCTTTTAACCCTACTCTAGCCCTTCTAACCGCATTAGATACGGAAGAAACTGCTTGCTTCTGGCCTATTACCTTTTGATGGAGTATCTCTTCTAAATTTAATAGTTTTCGCTTTCCTCTCTGGTCATCTTGCTTACTGGAATCCCAGTCCATGTAGATACTACATGGGCTATTTCGTCATACCCTACTACCATATTAGAGGTTTGCTTTTCCTTTTCCCATCTAGCTTTTTCTTCTTCAAGTTCTTCTATTATTTTCCTTTCCATATCTCTAATCTTAGCTGCTTTTTCATAGTTTTGAGTATTTACCGCTTCTTCTTTTTCCTGACCTAGTTCTTCTAATTTTTCTTCTAAATCCTTTAAGCCATCAGGAGCTACAAAAGATTGAATTCTTACCATAGAACAGGCTTCATCTATTAAATCTATAGCTTTGTCAGGTAAAAACCTATCGGTAATATATCTATTAGATAACTCTACTGCAGCTTTAATAGCCTCATCGGATATCTCTACTCTATGATGGGCTTCATACCTGTCCCTTAATCCTTCAAGAATTTTAATGGAATCTTCTACAGTAGGCTCTTCTACCATTATAGGTTGGAATCTTCTTTCCAATGCAGAATCCTTTTCAATGTATTTCCTATATTCATCTATAGTGGTAGCCCCTATTACCTGTAACTCCCCCCCTCGGGCCAGTACAGGTTTTAATATATTTGATGCATCTATAGCTCCTTCTGCTGCCCCTGCACCTATTATAGTGTGAAGTTCATCTATAAATAATATTATATTCCCATCTTCTTTTATTTCTTTCATTACGGCCTTCAGTCTTTCTTCAAATTCTCCTCTATACTTTGCTCCTGCAATCATTCCAGGTAAATCTAATGTAACTACTCGTTTATCTTTTATTATCTCTGGTACTTTCCCTTCTACTATCTTCTGAGCTAATCCTTCCGCTATAGCAGTTTTACCTACTCCTGGTTCCCCAATTAGTACTGGATTATTCTTGGTTCGTCTACTTAATATTTGGATTACCCTTTCTATCTCTTTAGTCCTACCAATAACTGGATCTATTTTCCCATCTATAGCTAACTGAGTTAAATCCCTACTATATTTATCTAAATTAGGGGGGGTGGCTTTGCCAACACCATCTTGGGATGAAGTTGATTTAGACTGATTATCCGAGAGCATCTCTAATATATTTTGTCTTAACTTTTCTATATTTACCCCCCCAAGTTTATTTAAAACTACTATAGCAACTCCTTCTCCTTCTTGCAGTAATCCCAATAATATATGTTCAGTACCTACATAGTTATGTCCTAAATTTCTAGCTTCTAGAAAGCTTAACTCAAATATCCTCTTAGTCCTAGGGGGTAAAGCCCATAATATCTGCAGCATAACTGCCCTGTCCAATAGCTTTTATTACCTCATTTCTTGCTCCTTCTAGGGTAACCCCCCCATATTATTAAGGGCTACAGCTGCAATCCCTTCTCCTTCTGCTAATAAACCTAATAATATATGCTCTGTTCCCACATAGTTATGACGTAATTTTTTGCTTCTTCTTGGGCTAATAGTATGGATTTTTGAGCCCTTTCTGTAAATCTTCCAAACATTGCCATATTATCCCTCCTATTCTATATCTTTTAAGCTATCTCTTATGATAGTGGCTCTTTTTATATCTCTTTGATTTTTGTTTAATTCCATATTAAGTTTTTCCTGAATACTAGCTGGCTGTATTTCTATCATAAGCTTAGTTATATCTCTAAAATGTATATTTTTGATTATACCCAATTCCATACCTAATCTTACATTAGATAGATGATACATAGCTTCTTTAGAAGATATAACTCTAGCGTATTTTAATATTCCTAAAGATCTAAACACTCTATTTTCCAATTGATCTTTTTGCCTACTCATAAGACTATCTCTTATATCTCTCTCTTTGTTTATTACCTGATATATCACATTTTTTTAACTTTTCTATTATTTTTTTTCTTCTTCTTCTCCTAAAGTAATTTGATTAGATATTTGGTATAGATCTCCTAATGCTTCTGTTCCTTCTCCATATAGACCCCCCCTTACAGTTAATCCAATTTTATTTAATCCTTGAATCAAATTTCCCACATATCCTGACATTACCAAGGATGGTATATGGACCATAGCAGATGCCCTAAGTCCAGTACCCACATTAGTTGGGCAAGCGGTCAAATAACCAAAATCTTCATGGAAAGCAAAATCTAAAGTGCCATCAAGAAAATCATCTATATCATTGCTATATTTCCACCCTTCCTCAAAATTTAATCCTGGAAGCAATACTTGAGTTCTTAGATGATCCTCTTCATTTATCATTATGGTAACTACCTGATCATCTCTTAACAGGAAACTACCTAGATCAGCCCTTTGAATTAGTCCAGGGCTAATCAAATGTTTTTCCATATAGCTAACCCTTTCTATAGGGCTTAAATTACTTATTCTAATAAATTTATAATTATGATTGTTAGAGATGTTTTTCATAGCATTGAGCACTTCTTGAGTAAGCTTTTCCGATTCCTCTATACTCATTCTCTGAGGGAATCTATAGTTATCTAAATTCCTAGCAATTCGTACCCTAGTACTAACCACTACATCTTCTTCAATTCCAGAACCCTCAAACCATGTAGTCATATATATCACCTCTTTATCCATCTAACTTCTTTTCCAGCTCATTGATTTTATCTCGAACTATTGCTGCCTCCTCAAAAGCCTCTCTAGCTACTAATCTTTCTAGCTCTTCCTTTAATCTACCAATCTCCTTTTTGGTTATAATGTCTTGACTTGCTCCTTTTGGTATCTTTCCTATGTGTTCATCATGTCCATGAATTCCTTTAAACAGAGGATGTAATTTAATCTTAAATGTATCATAACATTTAGGGCATCCAAATTTCCCTGTTTGTTTAAATTCAGAATAACTTAAACCACAACTAGGACATGTAGTATTAAATGTTTCTTCTTTTATAGGTTCACTTTGTAAACTATCTATTAATCCAGTTAATAGTTTATGGAAAGAAAATGTGGTATCAAATTCAAGTTCTTGATTGACCAGTGCACATTCTTCACATAGATGCAATTCTTCCATCTCTCCATTTACTATTTTGGTATAGTGAACAGTAGCAGCCCTTTTATTACAAATCTGGCATAGCATATTATCGCCTCCTATTATCTCATTACGATCAATAACATATTTTTAAGTATGTCAGCTCTTAGCTTGTTTTTATTTGTAGTAGCATTTCTTAAAGCATTGTCCTCTATTGCTGCCTTCATCATATAGCCTTCTCTTAAAGAAATTATCTCCTCTTCTACTAGACCTTCTATTATATGATAAGCCTTATTCTTTGTAATGGAATCTCCTATAGCATTTATGATTAAATCTTCCATAGCTTCATCTTCTTCAATTCCTACCTTTACTATCTTTATATACCCACCACCACCTCTCCTACTCTCAATATAATATCCTTTATAAGGAGTAAATCTAGTAGTTAACACATAATTAATCTGAGATGGTGCACATCCAAATTGCTCAGCCAATTCATTTCTCCCTATTTCTATTATGCCATCTTCCGCTTCTTCTAACATTTCCTTTATAAAATTTTCAATGATATTACTAATTCCTGGCATTGGCCTCACTCCTTTAACTTTGACTTTGACTATCTTTGTCTTTTATTATATTATGCAATATTTTTCAAACTTTTTCAATAGCTATTTTATATATACTCTATAATTCCCCCCCTTTGTTCTGTTTATATTTTCTGTAAAGTAAAAAAAAGGCCCGATTAAATTATCGAACCCTTTCTTTTTCTTTTATTCTTTTTCCCTTTTAGCTTCTTCTATTATTTTTTTTCTGCAATGTCAGAAGGTACTTCTTCATATCTTGCGAATTCCATAGTGAAACTTCCCCCCCTGGCTTGGGTCATGCTCCTTAAGTCTATAGCATATTCAAATAGTTCTGCTTGAGGGGCTTCTGCTATGATAAGCTGTGAACCATCAGCTTGAGGTTCCATGCCTAAAATTCTTCCTCTACGTTTATTCATATCCCCCCCCATTACATCCCCCCCATATATTCTTCAGGGACTAATACTTCTACCTTCATAATAGGTTCTAATAATATAGGATTAGCTTCTTCTATTCCTTTTTTTTAAATGCAATAGATGCTGCAATTTTAAAGGCCATTTCATTGGAATCTACAGGATGGTATGAACCATCAAATAATGTAGCTTTTACATTAACTACTGGATAACCTGCAAGTACTCCATTTTCCAATGACTCTCTTAGACCTTTCTCAACTGCTGGGAAAAAGTTTTTAGGTACTGCTCCACCAAATACTTCTTCTTCAAATACAAATTCTTCCTCTGTTGGTTCAAATCTTATGTGAACATCTCCATACTGTCCAGCCCCCCCACCAGATTGTTTTTTTTATGTTTCCCTTGAACACTGGAAGTACCTTTAATAGTTTCTCTATATGCAACCTTTGGAGTAGTTAAAGTCACATCAACTCCAAAGGCATTTTTTTAATTTATCCTTTATTACGGCCAATTGCATATTGCCTTGACCTCCTATCAATAGCTGCTTTGTTTCTGAATTTCTTTCAATGATAAAGGTTGGATCCTCTTCTATAAGCTTTTGTAAAGATGAGCCTATCTTTTCTTCGTCTCCCTTGGATTTAGGTTCTACTGCAAAGTATAATGTTGGTTGTGGGTATTCTATTCTTGGATATAATATTGGATTGGATTTACTGCATATAGTGTCTCCCGTTTGGGTTATCTGAAGTTTAGATGTGGCTCCAATATCTCCAGCTAGTATTTCAGATACTTCTATTTGATTTTTCCCTCTTAAAATAAATAAGCCTCCTAATTTTTCTGTTGCATCCTTGCTAGCATTATATATTTCGTCGTCTTTTGTAATTTTACCTGACAATACCTTAAACAATGAAAGCTTCCCAACAAATGGGTCTACGATTGTTTTAAATACTATAGCTGAAAATGGTTCATTTACATCTACTTTTCTTTCTATTTCTTCATCACCTTTTTTTACCTACATATGGTCCTACTTCCGTTGGATTAGGCATATAGTTTTTAGCTATATTTAGTAAAAAAATCTACTCCTATTGCATTTTCTGCTGAACCTACAATTATAGGTACTAAATCTCCATTCATTATTGAGAGCTTTAAACCTTTTCTTATCTCTTCTATAGTAAAGGATTCTCCCTCAAAATATTTTTCCATCAATTCCTCATCAGTTTCTGCCACCTTTTCCATCAATGATTCATTTATAGATGAAATATCATTTTGAAGCTCTGCTGGTATATCTACTTCTTTTGCATCTTTCCCATCGTATTCATAAGCTATTTGATCTATTACACTAACAAATCCTTTAAAATTTTCAGCTTCACCTATTGGCAGTGTAAAAGGTACTACTTTATTGCCAAAATGGTCTTCAATAGCTTCTAATACCTTTTTAAAGTTAACATTTTCCTTATCCATCTTATTTAAAAAAAATCATCTTAGGGATATTATGTTCTTCTGTATACTTCCATGCTTTTTCCGTACCAACTTCCACTCCTGAAGAAGCATCTATTAATAAAATAGCTCCTTCACTAGCTCTCAGTGCACCATACATTTCTCCTGCAAAATCAAAATATCCAGGAGTGTCTAGAAAATTATATTTGATATCCTGCCATTCAGCTGGAATCACAGCTGTTCCAATTGATACCTTTCTTGCTATTTCCTCTTTATCAAAGTCTGATACAGTATTTCCATCGTTTACTTTTCCTTGTCTTTTAGTTACACCTGTAACATATAGTATAGCTTCTGTTAGAGTTGTCTTGCCACTATCACTATGACCTATTAAGCTTAAGTTTCTAATCTTGTCTGATTGATATACTTTCATTAATACCTTTCCCCTTAACCAGCATTTTTGTTTATGTTAAAGATTTTAATAGTAAAACCTTTTAAACCTAAAACACTATTGGAATCCTATATCAATAAAAATATTTATAACTATCCTTATAGATTATATCATGAAACTATGATTTATCATAGTATTTATTGTTAGAACAATTATACATTAATATAATCTTTAATCATATTAATTAAGTAAAATTAGAAAATATACCTTTGATAAAACTAATAGGATGTTTACATCATAGGGTAAAATATCATTAAAAAATGAAAAAAAATAAAAAAGGACCAATTGGTCCTTTTTAATAAATTATATGACTAAATATATTCTATACATTATATTTTACTATAATACTTGGATCTAATACCCTGAAGGTAAAGGATTCAGTGATAAAAAAATGTTATTTCTCTATTGTCATTATATTGATATCCAAGGGATAGATCTTCTCCCAAGGTTAATTCTAAATCCTCGTGGTCATAAGGTACCAACAAAGCTCCATCTAAAACATGGCTATAGATAATTTTATTGTCTATTAATTCTTCTATTCTCCTTTTAGAGGATATCCAGTTTCCGTAGATATAATTCTTTTATAGGCTTCTTCTCCAACGATTAATGTGAAGGGGCCTTCTTGATAAACCTCTTTAAGTTTTATCAAACCTGTAGCTATAGAGTCCATGATAGCCCTAGGATCCTTACCAAAATCAATAGTTCCACCTTCTGCTATCTGGACCATACCCTTAATATGAGCACTTTCTAATCCATTGTATATTGCATTTTCTTCAAATAGAGCAATCTTTTTGGCTGCTTCTTCTAATGGTTCATAGTCTATATCCTTTGCACCCCCCCTTAGAATATTATCTAATTCCCATTTATCCATTTTAAATTCTACTCTAACTTCTGTTAAAGGTAGTACTTGATAAGTACCATAGCATAAATCTCCATCTTCTTCTATATCCCCTAATCTTCCTTGGGATATTACATTGTATTGAAGTCCTCTAGGTCCTTCTACCCTAACTACCTTCCTTGCAGATAAATAAGTCTTAAAAACCTCCATTAATCTTTCTTCCATTTCATCCCAAGCTTCCTTGGGTATTGGTGCAAGTTCCTTATATAGCATCCTATTCACTCCCTTATTTTAAATCTCCAACATTTAATCCAGTTTTACCTTCTACATCTTTATTATCCGTTTCCTTGCCCATAGCTATTTCTTCAATACTAGCAATAGGTCCCTCTGTAAATAAGTAAGTCCTCAACTCCTCATCCCAAACAGGCATATTTCTCCTTAACCATTCTAAAGTCATGCATACGTGCTCAATTTCTTCATCCCTATTGTGGGCCATAATGGCTTTTAGCTCTTCATCATTAGTTGCTACTACCCTTTGATTGTACCAATCTACTGCCTCTACTTCTTCCTTTAAGCTATTTAAAGCCCTTACTATATCCATTGCCTTCTCATCTAATAATTCTACCGGCTCATGATATTGACTCATAAACATATCCCTCCTATTTTTAATGCTATATTATTATTACCCAATTTTCTTAAATTTAACTACTATTATTATCTTTCTGAAACTCCTTATATAATAAACTAGGTTGAATATCAGTATTGTTTTGATATTTTCCACTATTATATTCTTCATAATCTCCATATATGCTGTGATAATATATTTGGCAGATTTCCACATTGGGATAAATTCTCACTGGTTGAATACAAAATATTTCTAAAGTCCAATATCCACTAAAACCCACATCCCCCCCAAAACCTGCTGTTACATGAACAAACAAACCTAATCTCCCTACAGAAGAACGACCTTCTAGCATAGGTGCATACTTATCTGTTTTGGTATATTCCACTGTTCTACCAGATATAGTCTATTAGGTTCTAAGACCAATCCTTCTTCTGGAATATGATTTTCTTTGTAGCATTAGGCTTTTTCATATCCAAAACTGGTTCTTCATAAACCAATAATTCATTATGCAATCTTAGATTGTAACTATTAGGGTTTAATTGCTCCTCATTAAAAGGCTCTATGATTATCTCTTTGCCAATCCTTTTTTTTATTTCCTTTCCAGATAAAAGCATAATCTCCTCCTAATTCTTTGTGTATTTATATAAATATATACCCACGTTTTTTATTATCTTATATATTCTATCAAAACTTTAGCAATTCATCATCTATTTGTAGAAGCTGGGAGAATCTTTGCTAAAATGGTTAAAAGTACCACTTTAGAGAAAACTCTTCTCCGCTTATAACCTTAAATAGTTCTTCATATTTGTATAGTCCTGAAGGTTTGATTACCTTATCTATTAGAAATTCTCCAAATTCCTTTGGCTTTTCAGATATGGAATTAACACCGTAATCTCTACAAAATACTTTTCTTAACATTTCACAGGTTACATCTCCCATGAAATAGTTGTGCATATATATGGGATGGGTAGTGTAGTGAATTCTATATCCAAAAGGAGGGGCTTCATCGTAGGGTTTGTCTCCAAATAATTCTTCATAGGTTTTAAAATATAAATCATATATATCCTCTATAGAATCTATATCATTTCTGTATAAAGCATGATCAAAGAATATATTTCCTACAAATCTTAAATAATTAAGCTTTTCATACTGAGCCATTTCTTTAAATTCTTCTTCTACAGCCTCATCAAAGAAATTTTTATAAAACAATTCATCATATAAAAAGCTGCCAAATAGATTGGCTATTCCTTCCGTTACTATTCCACTTATTCCATTGTTTAATATTATCTCATTAGGATCTTGTAAGTAGGAATGGACTCCATGACCTGTTTCGTGTAATAGAACTTTATATTCGTTGTACTGGTTTTTACATTGGCAAGTATTCTAGAATCTTTCCCAGTTTCTATGGTAAAATTGTACCCCCATTCTGATTTATTCCTTCTTGGGAATATATCATAAGTTATATTATATTCATCAATATCTATACCAAAGTTACAAAAAAATCTCTAATTATATTATAATAATTGGACATATCTACAGTAGTATTTAATGAAGGGGGGGATATTTGAGACTTTATATATTCTTCATCCCAAGGATACATCTCCTCTTCATGAATATATCTATTGGCATATTGGCTTCTTCGTTCATTTAATAAATCAATATATTCTTCTAACTCTTCCTTCCAACCGTTAAATATATCTGGGCTAAGTTCATCTTTTTCCAGCTGATATTCTACAAAATCCTCCGAACCATAAGCTTTAGCCAATTGTTTTCGTAAATTAATAAGTTCAATAAAACCTCCATCTACTAGAGCATCATTTATCTGATTTCTCACAAAATAAGCCTTCTTCCTAAGCTTTCTATCCTCTTCCTTAGAAAGTATCTGATCAATTTCTACTGAAGTTACTTCTTTACCATCCATATTAAATCTAAAAGTGTTTAAAATCTTAGATAGTTTATTGGTTTTCTTTGAAATTTCTAAATTTAACTCATTTATTTCATCACTTAAATGATAGGGTTTAAATATATTGTACGCTATCTCCATTCGTCTACTATCTATAGGATCTAAATCCTTTTCTTTATACTCACACACTATTTCATAGTTTTTTTTCATCTTGTAAAAAAATCCATAATATCCTTATAAGCCTCTTCAATACCAAAATCATATCCTGTAGTATACTGAACCCAGCTTAATTTACTTGATTTCACTTGTAAATTTTTTTAACTGTTGAAACAATTGTTCAACTTCTTTTATACTCATGTAAAAACCCCCCTTAATATTTGTTATATTTATTATATCATTAGAGACTCTAAACGATAAGAAGGTTTCAAAAATATAAGGGCTTTAAAAAGCCCTTATATTTATATTTTCTCTAACTTTATTCCTGTAATATGACCATTTAAATCATATTTTTCAAAAGAATCATCCTCTACCCTTTCAATGGATTTAGCCAAAGTTTCTTCCTTTATATAATCTTCATATAAGCTTACTGCCTTTGCTATTTCATCATCACCATCGTAATATATATTTATATTATCTAAAACTTCATATCCATTATTCTTTCTTATCTGCTGTACCTTTGATATAAACTCCCTTGCATATCCTTCATTTAACAAATCCTCTGTAAGGGTAGTATCTAATATCACAAATAAATTATTATCCCTAGCTACATCAAACCCTTCTTTTGGTGATATAGTAACCATTACATAGTCCTTTGGAATTTCCACATCTTCTCCATCTAAATTTAATACTAAAGTTTCACCAGATTCTAATTTTTCAACGGTTTCACGAGGATCCAATTGATTTAATACTTTACTAAAGGATTTTATTTTTGACTCTAATATAGGTCCTGCTACTTTGAAATTTGGTTTTAATGTATAATTCATGTATTGACTTAAATCTTCTTCAAATTTTACTTCCTTTACATTTAATTCTTCTTTAATTAGTGGTACTAAATTATCAATTGTCTCTTCATACTTCCCATCTATTAGGACACTTTGTAAAGGTTGGCGTACCTTTATTTGAGCCGATTCTCTAGAAGCTCTACCTAATCCTACTAAATCCCTTACTAGATCCATTTTTTTCTCTAGTTCTAAATCTATTAGCTCCTCATCACATTCTGGGTAATAATCTAAATGTACTGATTCCTTATCTGTTAAATTTCTATAAAGTTCTTCCGCTGTAAAAGGTACAAAGGGTGCTATCATTTTACTTAACCCTACTAATACTTCATATGTGGTATTGTATACGGCTTTTTTTGTCATCGTCTAACTCCGTTGACCAAAATCTCCTTCTTGTGCGTCTAATATACCAATTAGATAAATCTTCAATTGCAAATTCCTGTATTGCTCTTACAACCTTGGTTAGTTCAAATATTTCCATATCCTCTCTTACTCGTTTTATCAAATTATTGTACTTGGAAAGAATCCATCTGTCAATTTCTTCTCTTTCTTCATAAGGAATAAAAAAATTCCCTTGGATCTATATCATCAGTATTGGCATATAGAGAGAAGAAATTATATACATTCCTAACACTCCTAAAAAATTTACTTTCTACTTCTCTTAGTCCATCTTCATCAAATTTTGTAGGAGTCCATGGTGGTGATACATATATTAAATACCATCTTAATACATCTGCACCATATCTATCAAATAAGTCAAAGGGATCTACTGTATTCCCTCTAGATTTGGACATCTTTTTCCCATCTTTATCTAGTATCAAATCATTTACCAATACATTTTTATAAGGTGAAATTCCCGTTACAAATGTAGATATAGCAAGTAATGAGTAGAACCATCCTCTAGTTTGATCTATCCCTTCACAGATAAAATCTGCTGGGAAAAGTTTGTCAAAGTTTTCCTTGTTTTCAAAAGGATAATGATATTGGGCAAAGGGCATTGCTCCACTATCAAACCAAACATCTACTACATCCTTTCCCTATTCATAATTCCACCACATTTTTCACATTTAAAATGGACTTCATCTACATAAGGGCGATGTAATTCTATGGTTTCATCTATATTCTCTATAGCCTTTTCTACCAATTCACTTATGGAACCAACGCTTTCAATATGATTACAATCTTCACATCTCCATATGGGCAGTGGTGTTCCCCCCCAATATCTGCTTCTAGATATAGCCCAATCATTTAAGTTCTCTAACCAATTGCCAAATCTCTTCTCTCCAACAAAATCTGGATACCAGTTGACTTCATTGTTGTTTTTAATTAGCTGATCCTTTAATTTAGTCATCTCTATATACCAGCTAGGCTTTGCATAATATAATAATGGAGTGTGACATCTCCAACAATGAGGATAATTATGTTCCATTTTTTTGTTTCTTGTATAGTTTTCCATTGTCCTTTAACCACTGTATTATTTCTGGATCTGCATCCATTACAAATTTGCCCTTCCAAATGGTATCTGTAAACTTTCCTTCCTCATCTACTGGTTGCAATACTGGCAGATTATATTTTACCCCCTGTATTATAGTCATCTTCACCAAAAGCTGGAGCAGAGTGAACTATACCAGTACCATCATCTGTAGTTACATAATCTCCTAATGTGACGAAAAAAAGCTTTTTTTTGTCTTCACCAACTTCTATAAATGGAATTAGCTGTTCATATTCTATATACTCTAAATCCTTACCTTTGTATTCTTCAATTACCTCATAATCTTCTCCTAATACCTTATGGGCTAAAACTTTCCTACATAGTATATTTCATCATTTTGCTTTACCTTTAAATATACTTCTTCTGGGTTTACAGTAAGACATACATTACTTGGCAAAGTCCAAGGAGTGGTAGTCCAAGCAAGGAAATATTCATCTTTATCCTTTAGTTTAAATTTCACCACCACTGTTTCCGTCTTTATCTCCTCATAGCCTTGAGCTACTTCATGGGAGGCCAATCCTGTCCCACAACGGGAACAATAGGGCAATATCTTGTGTCCTTCATATATTAGGCCTTCCTTGAAAAATTTGTCCAATATCCACCATACAGATTCAATATAATCATTTTCTAATGTAATATAGGGATTATCTAAATCAATCTCATAGGCCATCCTAGTGGTCATTTCCCTCCATAGCTTCTCATATTGAAATACCGATTCCTTACATTGTTTGTTAAATTCTTCAATTCCATATTCTTCAATTTCTTGTTTGTTCTTTAAATTTAACTTCTTCTCTACTTCAATCTCCACAGGTAAACCATGGGTGTCCCAACCTGCTTTTCTCTTAACCTGATAGCCTTCCATAGTCTTGTAACGACAAACTAGATCCTTCAGCGTCCTAGCCATTACATGATGGATTCCAGGCTTCCCATTAGCTGTTGGAGGACCTTCGTAAAATACAAAAGGTTTGTTTTCATCTCTAGTTTCTACAGATTTGTGAAGCAGATCTATTTCTTCCCAATATTTTGAAATCTGTTGTTCTCTTTCACTTACAGGTTCAGTAGATAGTTCTCTAAATCTAGTCAACTTTTTCATCCTTTCTATTTTAATAATAATAAAAGTCCCTAAGCTTAGCTTAGGGACGGATTTCCGCGGTACCACCCAAATTATAAGACGAACAAATCTATCTTATCACTCATTTAGTATAACGCCCTAGGCGTAGTATCCTACTAATATTTCAGATACTATGCTCCGAGGTGATTTTCGTAAAAACTTACTGATGATCTTCCACCTGATGATCATCTCTCTATAAGTAAGGTTTTTTTTACTACTATCCTCATCTTAGCATTTAATATTATATTTTGAGTACTAATATACATCAAAATAAGGACTTTTGTCAAGTTTTATATTATAGATTGGATAATTT
>JMBX01000112.1_pt1 | contig 20588 bp, 34 predicted proteins | sample 616521 | NCBI WGS metagenome assembly JMBX01 (sample SAMN02727906, study PRJNA239997) | anaerobic digester metagenome | biome: anaerobic digester; isolation source: mesophilic anaerobic digester inoculated with municipal waste water sludge... | place: Germany: Bielefeld University, CeBiTec ...
TATCTATGGCCTTCTGCGTGTAAATGTCCATAAATACATATATCCACATTAAATTCCTTCATTATGGAGACAAATTCATTGGGACTTAAATCCATATTAAAAGGTGGATAATGAAGCATTACTATCTTTTTGTTTACCTCATCCTTTATACTGGATAAAGACATCCTCAACCTCAATAATTCCCTATTAAAATCCTTTCATCTGATTCCTCAAATACTTCATTGTCTCTGGAAATCCATCCTCTTGTGCCTGAAATGGATATATCTTTATAAATATAGCTAGTATTTTGAATGAAAAATATAGACTTTAAGCCTAAATTATTCATCTTATTTAAGCTTTGCCACCAATAATCATGATTACCTTTAACAAATACCTTTTCACCTGGCAGATTATCTATTCTCTTTAAATCATAATAAGCTTCCTCCAACTTTAAAGCCCAAGAAATATCTCCAGGTAATAATACTAAATCTTCATCCTTTACCCTATCTAGCCAATTGTCTATGATCTGTTCTTCATGATCTATCCAATTATCTCCAAATATATCCATGGGTTTTCTCTTAGAATAGTCAAAGTGTAAATCTCCAATTCCGTAAATCATTTACCCACCTCAATTAATCTTAATCTATTACTTTAACCTTATAAATCTCTATTTCCAGCGTTTTTAACCTTAAAGTTAAACTTTAACTTTAAGTTAATTCTATTAAATTATAATCTACATTCATATCATTTAAAATTTGTGTTTCCCGTTTGTGGCATGTAAATAAAATAATTTGCCTATTCTTACTTTCCTTTACTAAAAACTTCATCATATTTTCAAGTCTATTGTTATCATATTGAATAAAGCAATCATCTAATATAAGTGGAAGTCCTTTTTTTCTTTATGGAATCTATAATTCCAAAACGTAAGGAAAAATATAATTGATCTATAGTTCCACCACTTAAGCTATTTATATCTATAATTTCCCTGGTAATAGGATTGACTATCCCTATTTCCAGCTTATCATCAATTTTAACACTTTTATACTTTCCTCCAGTTATACCTTCTATTATTTTACCAACCTTTTTATTAATAGTAGGTGCAAACTGTCTATGAATATCCTTGGATAACAATTCAATTGTATACTTAGCCAATTCAATAGAATCCTTTTTGTTATCTAATTTTTCTATTAAAGCTTCTTTTCTATGAATTTCCTCATCTATTTCAACTAGTTGAGAAATTTCATCATTTAAAGTCTTTAATCTTTCTTCTATACCTCTTTTTTTCAATTTTTAGATTAGATATTTCTCTATTTAGATTGTCTATTTTCATTTTTAATTCTTCGCTAGATACATTGTAATTGTTTAAAAGGTCATTATTATATAATTTAAAATCCTTCTCTAAAACCTCAATAGTATATTTGCCTAAGGTCTTCTTCAATAGAGCCTTTTTATTTTCTATTTCTACTAAAGCGTCTTCATAAATTTCCTTATTTTCTAAGCCTATTTTAAATTCTTCTAAATTCTTAGATATATTATTTTTTTTAAGATTTCACTTAATAACTGGGCTTTTCTCTCTTTCTCTTCTTCTAATTTCTTGATTTTATTAAGGATGTCCTGTCTTTTTTTTATTATTTTCCCTTTGTAAGGCTATTTTTTTCTTTGTTGCTATATATAATAAATTGAAAATCGTCATTTAATTTTTTGAATTCTAGTTTAGTACTTACATTGTATTTTTCTAATATTAAAGATTGTTTTTCTTCAATACTAGATATCTGTTCTCTTCGAATTCTTTCATTTTTCTCAAAATCCTCTATATGGGATTGTATTCTAATTAATAGTCCCTTTACTCTTCTCATTTTAGAAAAGATGAATATAAAACTAGGTATTAATAATCCATTAATAGATAATATCCAATAATTCGATAGAAAATAGCTTAATACAATTGAACCAATAGATAATATTATACTAGTAATTAAAGCTAAGCTATAGTTAGATTTTGTCTTTATATTACTTTCATAATCTCTTTTTAAAAATTGTATCTCATTATCATTATTATTATAAATTAAGTTGTTTTTTTTCCCTCTTCTAGTTCTTCATATTTTAAATAATCCAAATTAAGATTTTCTTTGCCTTCTAAATCCTCTGTGTTTCCATTTTCAAAACCCTTTAATTTATTTTGTACTTCTACTAATTCTGTTTTTAACTCTTTATTTCTACTATTTATATATTTAATATCATTACTTAAAGAAATACCCTTAGAATAATCCTCCATGGATAGCTCTTTATATTTTTTTATAATCTTGAATTTTATTTTCCAAGCCTTTAATATTATTTATCAGTTCTATACTTTCATTATAAATTTTATTTTTTTTCTATGGCCATAGCATTTTCTAATTTTTTTCCCTAAATTTTTTTTAAATTTTTTTTCTTTATCTTCTAGTTGCCTATCTAGTATAGTATCTAATTCTAAAGTCTTTTCATATTCTTCTTTAAATCCCAATATCCTTTTTCTTGTTTCTTTTAACTTATTTAACTCTTCATATGTTCTGCCATAAATACTTGTAGTAGCTCTAATGGTTCCAATTTCCTTTAAATACTTATCTAGCCCTTCAATAGCTTTTTTTACTGAAAGCTCGTCATCTAAAGTAGTAGTTACATTTACAAGTTTATCCCTTACTTCTTTGGCTAAGGAATCTTCAGTCTCACTATTTAATTGTCTTATAGATATAGTATTAGAATATACTGCATCATTAAATCCAAAAAAAATGAAATCCAGGTTGCAATACTCTACCACTATTTCCACTATCTATATAATTTGTTATATCTTCTCCTGTATCTTCTAAAATACTGATGTACTTTCATTTCCTTTAGTAAAATTTCTTTCAATTCTATAGTTTTTCCCATCATAGGAAAACTTTATAATTCCACTATATTTTGAATTTGACCAAGGTTCGTATTTGCCATGCTCCTCTTCATATATGGTCCTCTTTGCATAGGGCTTTAAAAATCCATAGAACATACCATTTATAAAATTGTGTATCGTAGTCTTGCCACCTTCATTTTCTCCATAAATAATATTAATTCCATCTTCTAATGTTATAATTTTATTATTAAATTTACCAAATCCAATAAGGTTTAACTCTTTTATTATCATGAGTCAACTCTCCCCCCCTTTAAAAGAGCTCCCAAACCGTAATATAATGCATCCTTTACCATAGGATTATCAAACCCCCCTTGTCCTTCATTTCCCTAATAAATCCACCTATAATACTATCACTATAAGCATTTTCTAAAGCATCTAAGTCATAATCTGGGATGGTATTATCTATGATTTCCAAATGATAAAACTCATCCTTTATAGATTTAAACAAGCTGTCTACATCTATATCATTTTGTATATATCCTTTTAAATTTATTCGATAAAAATCCATATCCTTTCTTCCATAATGAATTTCTTTAAAAAGGTTTATTATATCTAAATAGCTCATATTCTCATTTATAATTATTTCCTTATTCCAAAATCTTCTTTTACTAAATGGAACAAAATCTATTTCTATTTTCCCTCTATTTATTTCACCTTTTATAAAGCCCCCCTATCTCCTATCTCCCCCCCAAAATCAAGAGGTTCTGGACAACCACAATATGCTATTTTGTCATCTATAATCTCTGGCTTGTGAATATGTCCTAGGGCTATATAATCCATATCTAATTTTTTTAAGAGAACTTAAATTTAAGGGAAGATAATTTGACTTAGTTCCAATATCTCCATGTATAAGAAGGATTTTATTAAAATCATTATCTTCTTCAATATTAAAATCATGGAATAAGTTATTCTCTCTTATTTCTACTCTATCCCAACTATATCCATAGATAATCGTATTTAAGTCTGGAAACTCTATTTTCTCCAAGCTATTGCCCCCCCTAAATATAAATACATTAGGGCTCCATTCCACTCTATTATATAGAGATTTTTCATAGAAATAATCATGATTTCCTGCCGATATAATCACCTTTACCTCTTCTATATTACTTAATATATCTCGTACCCTCTTTATATCTCCTAAAGTAAAATATTTTTCTTCAAATAAATCTCCTGCAATTAATAAAAAAAATCTATACTATTTTCTTTAGTATAATTTACAATTCCTTCAAAGGTGGACCAAAGTTCTCTCCTTCTCAACATAGCTTTTTCTCTGTTGAAGGATACATTATTAAACTGTAGTCCTAAATGAATATCTCCAGTATGTACAAAGCTAATCAAATGTCCCACCTCCTATACTAAATTAAATTATATCACAAATAATTTAAAAAGTTAAAATTAAAAGAAACCAACCTTAGCTGGCTGGTTCTTCCTTAAATATTATTTTCTCAACGTCAAAAATCTTCCCATGATATACAATCTAAATCATGTTCCTTGCAATATTTCAAAAGTCCATCTTTAGCAAATACTATATCTGCTCTATTTGCAATGGGTTCGTCTGTGATTCCATCTCCTATAAATAGGACTTTTTATACTTTTCCCTAAATTCTTCAACATGGGTTATTTTGCAATTACCACAAAATCCTATATGACAACATTTAGGATCTCTATTATGAAAATAATCTACTGTAATATCCTCTCCATTAAAATTTAGATGATTGGCATATATCTGTATCCCTTCTATACCATGTTTCTTTAAAAAAAGGTACTATGCCATTGTCAAATCCACCACTTATAATAGCAATTGGAATATTATGTTCCTCTATTTTCTTATAAAACTCTAAAACCCATCTGTAATCTCTATTTCATTTAATATAAAATCTAAATATTCTTCCTCAGTAATCTTTATATTAGAAAATAATTCGTCCATAAAGTCCACATATTTCATATCTCGTTCATTATTTTCCATAAGGAATTTTTCTATATCCTTATTCCAAAAATAATCTACTAATTTATCATTAGTATCTTCCCTAGTAATAGTTCCATCAAAATCTACTAATATGGCAATATCTTTTAAATCTATTTCCTTCATTAAATCCTCCTATGTTATAATTTCAATCTCTATTACTTAATTAATTTTGACATAGTTTTAAACTCTGGAGTACCTGATACCTTTAACAAATCAAATACTACTGTTTCTGTATTAGTTATTATAGCTCCCATGGACTTCATTAAATCTAAACCATTTAAGAAGTTCTCCTTAGTCCTTGAAGCCACTGCATCTTTAACTATATACACAGTATATCCAGCATCTATAAGCTCTCTAGTAGTTTGATATACACATACATGGGTTTCCATTCCTACTATTATTATCTTTTTCCTATCTGTAACTTCTAGAACTTCCTTTACTTCATCTATATATGCAGTAAAACTATTCTTTGAAAACACCCTTTCTTCTTCTAAAAATTCACTTATCTCATTTACGGTTTTTCCTAAACCCTTTGGATATTGTTCTGTAGCTACTACTGGTATATTCATTTCCTTGGCTCCCTGTAACAAATCCTAGTATTATGAATAACTTGGTCCTTATATTTCATAACAGGCACCAGTCTTTCTTGAATATCTATTACAAATAATACTGCATCTTCCCTATTTAAATTAAATCTATCCATTTTAACCTCCTAATAATATATTGGTGATATTTCTATTTCCCCCCCATTATCTTTTTTTATATCACTCATATCTACTTTATCTAAATTTCTTTCAAAACCATATACTATTCTCATGGCTTGACTCAATCTCATGGTAGTCTCTAAATCATATTGTCTTTCTATACCAAAGGCATATCCAGACACTATATATCCTTTATCTTCCCCCCCTATGTCCCTTATATCCATTTCAAACAATTCCAGCCTATATCCCCCCCTATCCTTAGTTAGTACTATGGTGCCATCTTCATTTAAATCTATAACTACTATTTCAATTCCCTTTTCTAAAATACTATATCCAATCTTTATAATTTCATTTTCAAAATTTAATTTTAATTTACTTATTTCTTCTAAGTCATTTTTATTTAATTTTACCATAAAGGGCAATGCTTCTATACCATAAGTTAATTCTAATCCTTCAGCATCTAAAATAAACTTTTTATCTTTTCTATTTGCTAAATCTATTAACTCATAATATATTTCTTTTGGCACTCCCATAGGCAAGGAACCTAATCCACAGATAATCTCATGTCTTTCTATTACCCTACCATATAGTTCATAAAAGGAAACTAATTCATCTCTAATAATCCTAGGCCCAGGTTCTATAATAGTAGATATTAACTGCCCATCCTCAAATAAATACATGGCTCCCCTACTATCATCTTTAATGGATATAAAATCGTTATATATTCCCCTAATTTCAATTGATCAAATATATAGACTCCATTTAATCCTCCTAGAAAACCTATAGAAAACACATCTAAATTTAGGTTATTCAATATCTTTGTTAAAACATTACCTTTTCCACCTAAATCATAGGATATCTTTGTGGCTAAAGTTTCTATTTTAGGATATAACCTGTCTACATAATATTCCTTTTCTAATATAGGGTCAAGTACAATTGTTAGTATCATTTTTCATCCCTTCTCCCTAATCATCTATATATAGATTATATACCACTTTTATAGGGATTTAAAATATTTTATCTAAACTACATTTAAAAGATGATAATTTTATTTAACATTGATAATTTATTGCCATTATATTATAATTAGGTAGTATTATTGAAATGGAGGGATATATTAGTGAAGGATTATGGAACATTTGATATTTTAGGTCCAATAATGATTGGCCCTTCTAGCTCTCACACTGCTGGTGCCGCAAGACTTGCTAAGATTTCAAAAAAATATAGCAGGTGATGGATTTAATGAAGTAGAATTTATACTTCATGGCTCCTTTGCAAAAACCTATAAGGGACATGGTACAGATAAAGCTTTAATAGCTGGTATTTTAGATATGGAGCCTTCTGATGAAAATATTAGAGACTCCTTTAACATTGCAAAAAGTAAAAACTTAAACATAATATTTACAGAAGAGGATTTAGGATACGAACATCCTAATACCGTTAAGATATTATTTAAATACCCAAATAAAGATGATTTTTATGTAACAGGCTCATCTATTGGTGGTGGTAATATAATAATCACTGATATAGATGGTAATAAGGTTGAATTTACTGGTGATAAGCTACTATCTTGTTAAAATACAAAGATAGAAAGGGAGTTATAAGTGAAGTAAGTTCCATTGCAGTTAATAATGACTTAAATATTGCTACTATGAAAGTAACTAGAGAAAAAGATATTGCAACTATGGTTTGTGAGTTAGATTCTGAAATAACAAAATCTACAATAGACCAAATCAATAATCTAAAGGATATTTCCTATATTAAATTCATTAATCCAATAGAGAGGTGAAACAATGTTTAACAAAGCGTCTGAATTATTAGAAATGTGTAAAGATAAAAATGCAAATATTTCTGATATAGTAATAGAAAAAGAAATTAAAGTCCATGGATTTTCCCAAGACCAATTAATAAAGAAAATGAAAGAAACATTACAAGTAATGAAAGACTCCGCTGTTGCTGCATTAGATAAAGAGGTAAAATCCGTATCTGGATTAACAGGAGGAAACTCTAAAAAAATAGAAGAATACAAAAACAGTGGAAAAAGTCTTAGTGGTACATTTATAAATGCAGCCATGGCTAAAGCGTTCTCTACATCAGAAGTCAATGCTTCCATGGGGAAAATAGTTGCTGCACCTACAGCAGGTGCTTCTGGAATATTACCTAGTGCCATATTATCTGCCCAAGAAAAGTTAAATCTTACAGATGATGACTTAATTAAAGGCTTATTTACTGCAGCAGGTATTGGAGAAATTATTGCCAAAAATGCAACTATATCTGGTGCTGAAGGTGGATGTCAAGCTGAATGTGGTGCTGCAGCTGCAATGGCCGCAGGTGCCATAGTAGAAATGGCTGGGGGGTCTCCTGAAGCAGCCCTTAATGCTGCAGGATTTGCTTTGACAAATATCTTAGGCCTAGTATGTGATCCTATTGCAGGACTAGTAGAATACCCTTGTGCCCTTAGAAATGCATCAGGTGTAGTCAATGCATTTATCTCTGCAGATATGGCCTTAGCTGACGTTCAATCCATAGTTCCCTTTGATGAAGTAGTAGAGGCAATGTACAAAGTTGGAAAAGCAATGCCTGAAGCCCTAAGGGAAACAGCATTAGGTGGACTAGCAGCAACACCTACAGGTAAAGCATGTACGAAAAAAAATTATTAGGATAAAACACGATAAAAATCAGCTTAATTAAGCTGATTTTTTTTATCTTATAGTTATATGTTTCCATTTATTTGTTCTAAATCTAAAGGTAACGAGTACCCATCTACTAAACTGATCTATTAAAACTGCTAACCAAGCCCCCCCTATAAGTCCCATTCCTAGTATTAAAACAAAATAATAAGCCAATGCTACCCTTATAATCAATATTCCAATAAAAGTTGAAATTAAAGTCCAAACTGTATCTCCTGCTCCCCCCCGAAGTCCTCCAGCTAAATAAGCTGTGAGCTTTGGAAAGGTTGAATAAATGCTATAAGCTTCAACACTCTAGCTGCTTCAGTTATTACTTCTGGGTTTTTATTATATAAGCTGGCAATTTCTCCACCAAAGAAAAAGAATAAAATTGCCATTGTCGCCGATGCTAGAGCCCCCCCTACTTTACTACAAGCTCTAATATATTTTTCTGCCAATTCTGAATCTCCCGCTCCTAGACTTCTACCTGCCAAGGTTGAAGCTGCTATACCAAAGGCTTGCCCTGGAGTAAAGGATAAATTTAAAATATTAATGCTTATTTGATGGGTGGCATATGCTACAGTCCCTAAAGATGCAACAATTTTTACAAATAAAAGTATACCAACTCTCATGGCTATTTGTTCCAAGGATGCAGGCACTCCTATTTTAATTAAATTATAAATAATATCTCTATTGATTTTAAATTTATTTTTAAGGTTTATATAAATAGTGCTATCTTCCTTGAAAATATATCTTATTAGAAATATACTTGCCAATACATGGGATAAAGCAGTGGATATAGCTGCACCTGTTACTCCAAATTCTGGAAAACCAAGTAAACCATAAATCAGTACTGCATTACCTACTACATTTAATAAATTGACAGTTACATTTATCCTCATGGGAGTCTTTGTATCTCCTGCTCCCCCCCTTAAGGATGCGAAGATTGAAAAATTAAATGCTTGAAATATAAAACCTATTATTATTATTCTAAAGTATGATTTCCCAATTAATAGTGTATCCTGTTGAGCACCTATAAACTTCATTACATTTTCACTAAATCCTAAACCTATAATTAAAATAGGAATTACTAATAATACCTGAGTTAAAATGATTATATGCTTTACTACAGACTCTATTCTATCTTCTCTCTTAGCCCCAATGTATCGAGCAACCATAGCCGTTGCACCTATATTTAAAGATTGAACTAATGACAATCCAATAAATACAAGCTGATTCGTAATACCAACTGCAGCAATGGCAGCAGCAGAAGTAGCATCATCGCCGTAATTTCCCAGCATAATCATATCAACCATACCAAATAGGGTCCCCATTAATAGTTCAATAAAAACAGGACCAGCAATTTTAATTATTTCATCTCTAATGCTCTTTTTACTATGGACATCTTCCATTTTATTACTCTCCTATACGTATAATAATTAGACACTCTAAATATTATATCACAATAAATTATTAAAATAAACTCCTATAGGCATTTTTAAAAAAAATATAGGGATTCTCCCCATTGAAGAACCCCCTGTATCTATTAATCTACACTATATAATTTTCCAGTAACTGTATTTTCTATTGCCTCAATTTTTCTTTCTGCTTCCTCGTTATCCTTATCCTTAGAGTATATATACAACTTTATCTTTGGCTCAGTACCTGATGGTCTTACTGCATACCAAGAACCATCATCTAAATAGTATTTCAATACATTGCTCTTAGCATTTCCAGTTTCGTCTACAAGATAATCAATAGTTCTTTCTAATTTCATTCCATCTATATTTTAGGGGTTCTGCTCTAAAAGCCTCCATCATTCTACTAATTCTCTTACTTCCCTCTACTCCCTCTAATACTATGGAAATCAATTTTCTCTATAATATCCAAATTCTTTATATAAATCTTCTAATACTTCTACTATATTCTTTCCTTGCTTTTTATAATATGCAGCCATTTCTACAATTAACATGGAACTTACGATGGCATCCTTATCCCTTACTAAAGTACCATAGGTATAGCCTATGCTTTCTTCATATCCAAAAATAAAGGTTTGTTCTTTAGTCTCTTCCCATTCATTTGCTTTAGCACAAATAAATTTAAACCCTGTCAATGTTTCGAAAGTTTTAACACCATATTTATTGGCAATAGCCTTTCCTAAATCACCAGTTACTATACTCTTAACTATAGCAGCATTTTCTGGTAATGTTCCATTTTTATATCTAGAAGATAAAATATAATTAACTAATAATGCACCAGTTTGATTTCCATTAAAGAAAGCATATTCTCCTTTATCATCCTTAGCAACCATGGCAATCCTATCTGTATCTGGATCTGTAGCAACTAATATATCTGCATTTACTTCTTTACCTAGTTTTAATGCATAGTCAAAGGCCTTAGGTCCTCAGGATTTGGATATCCAACAGTAGTAAATTTATAATCTGGATTTTCCTGCTCAGGCACCACTATAATATTGGTAAAACCTCTATCCTTTAATATTCTCCTCACAGGAATATTTCCTGTACCATTAAGGGGGGGAGTATAAACTACCTTAATATCCTTATCTATATCTTCATTTATAGCCATATCTAATATTCTTTGATTATATTCATCATCAATTTCTTTGCCAATATAAGTAATCAATCCCTTATCTATGGCCTCTTCTAAATCCATAGCCTTTATTTCATTAAAATCTTTAATTTTATCTATTTCTTCTAAAATTTCATCAGCAATTTCATCTAAAATTTGGGATCCATCTTCCCAATATACCTTATAGCCATTGTATTCTCTAGGATTATGGCTTGCAGTAACTACTATACCTGATATGGTTTTAAGCCTTCTTACTGTAAAGGAAAGTACTGGAGTTGGCCTAATATCATCAAATAAATATGTTTTTATACCATTTGCAGCTAATACTCTAGCAGCTATTTCAGCAAATAAATCAGAATATTGTCTTACATCATATGCAATGGCAACGCCTCTATCCATGGCTTTTTGTCCTTTATTTATAATGGTTTGAGCCAAGCCTTGTGTAGCTAAAGCTACTGTATATTTATTCATCCTATTTGTCCCTGCACCTATTTCCCTCTGAGACCTGCAGTACCAAACTTTAAATCCGTATAAAATCTGTCCTCTATTTCCCTAACATCTGATATGGATTTTAATTCTTTTTTTTAGTTTCATAATCAAAATAATCACTTTCCAACCATTGATTATATTTTTCCATATAATTCATCTGATCCCCTCCAATTTTATTTTATTATATCTACAAATATTCCTTGGATTCTTTCTGCTAAATCCTTTGGACTAATTTGAATCTGGAGTCCTATTTTCCCAGCACTTATAATGATTTTCTCTAAATCTAAACTATCGTTTTGAATAAAGCTAGGATAAAGCTTTTTCATTCCAATGGGAGAACATCCTCCCCCTAATATATCCTGTAAGTTTTTGTATATCCCTTACATGGATAAGTTCTACTTTTTTTCTCATTAGTTACTTCAGCAGCCTTTTTAAATCTAACTCCTGATCCACTGGAATAATAAATACATATACTTGTTCTTTTCCTTGTCCAACTAAAGTTTTATAGACTTCTTTTACATCTTTCCCAATTTTAGAAGCTACGGAAATTCCATCTATCAACCCATCCTTAGCCTCATAGGATAAAACTTCATAATCTACCTTTTCTTTATCTAATATTCTCATAGCATTAGTCTTTGACATATTCTCTTCTCCTAACTATATACCCAATTTTATAATATCTAATGAGTCCCTATCATTATTTTATCCCAACTAAATATAATTTCAATAGAAAAAGCCCTTTATGGTAAAAGACTAATTAGTTTTAAACCATAAAAGGCTAGTTTTCATTAATATTTATTAATATGTTTCTTTAAATACTTCAAAATATCCTATTGGATGGGCACAAGCTGGACATTTTTGTGGTGCTGATTGGCCAGTATGTACATATCCGCAGTTGTTACATTTCCATTCTACAACTTCATCTTTCTTAAAGACCTTATCTTGTTCTATGTTTTCAAGTAATTTTAAGAATCTTCTTTCATGACGTTCTTCTACTTCTGCAATTTCTCTAAATACATAGGCAATTTCCTTGAATCCTTCTTCTTCTGCAATTCTTGCAAACTCAGGATATAATTTAGAATGCTCTTCATTTTCTCCTTCAGCTGCAGCTTTTAAATTAACCTTTGTATCACCTAAAGCTACTGGATAATCTGCCGTTATTTCAACAGCTTCACAACATAGATCTTCATTTAAAAACTTAAAAAATCTTTTAGCATGTTCTTTTTCATTATCAGCTGTTTCAGTGAAAATATTAGAAATTTGAACATATCCTTCTTTTTTTTGCCTCTTTAGCATAATAAGTATATCTCATTCTAGCTTGTGATTCTCCTGCAAAAGATTTCATTAAATTTTCTGCAGTTCTTGTTCCCTTTAAATTTGCCATTTAATCCTGTCTCCCTTCTATTTGTTTGTTATAATTATATCATAGCACCTTAATAGGTCAAAGCTATTAAATATAGCAATCCATATAATTTTATACCCTATTCTTGTTAATTATATCAATAATTCAATATTTATGTGGATTCTTAAGGTATAATGGGCATGTATATAGTAAGTGAAACGTAAGTTAAATAAAGGGAGGAATGTATGTTGCTTATTAAATGTAGAGAGATGAGGGCTATAGATAAATACGCTATAGAAAACCTTGGCATTCCAAGTGTAGTATTAATGGAAAATGCAGCACTAAAGGTAATCAAGAATATTGATTTAAAAAAACACCCATAGTTTTACTATTATATCTGGCATTGGTAACAATGGTGGAGATGGATTAGCCATAGCTCGCCATCTAATGGTATCCGGCAAAAAAAAGTAGAGCTTTATATAATAGGAAACATAAGTAGAGGCTCTGAGGACTTTAAAATCAATTTAAACATCTTAAAAAATATGGATATTAATTATGTCCATATTAGGACAATGGATGATCTATATCTATTAAAGCGTTCCTTAGATGAAAATGATTTAACTATCGATGCCATATTTGGAATAGGCCTTACAAGAGATATTCAAGGCCTTTACTTTGAAGTTATATCCTTTATAAATAATTATTCAAAAAAAATAATATCTGTTGATATCCCATCTGGTCTTCAATGTGATACTGGTGATATTTTAAGTATTGCAGTAAAAGCTGAAAAAAAACCATAACTTTTCATGGTATGAAAATAGGATTATTGCATAGAGAAGGATATACTGGAGAAGTTATTGTAGAATCCATTGGCATCCCTAGGGATGTAACAGAAATCATACTAAAAAAATATAAAATAGGGCTGAATAGCAATCTCAGCCTTATTTTCTTTAAAATATTATTTAATTAAATTTTCCCAAAGCCCTATATAGTTCATCTGCTTCTGGAGGTTGGATTACTTCTATTTCTCCATCGGTATCCATATATATGCCTTCTTCAATTATCTCTCCAATAATAGTCAGTTTAATATTTTCCTTTTCAAACCTCTCCCTTAACATCTCTATTTGATTATCATTGGCAATCATCAACATACTTCCACTTGAGATCAACCTTAATGGATTAATTTCTAGAATTCTACATAATTCCTTAGTAGCCTCAGTAATAGGTATTAAGTCCTTCTTTATCTTTATTCCTTTATTTATAGCCTTATGGGCCTCCCATACAGCACCTAAAACTCCACCTTCTGTAATATCATGCATATAATTTATTCCTATTTCTCCGCCAATTTCTCCTTCTTTAAGTACAGAAATTAGGGAACTATAATTTTGTCCTTCCCTAATCATATCTTTATCCATTTTATCCATAAAATAATTTTCTAAATCCTTTAACAATATAGAAGTACCTTCTATACCAGTAGATTTAGTCATTAAAACCTTATCTCCAACTTTAATATTATTTGAATTTTGTAATTTTCTTTTCTTTATTTTTCCTATTGCAGTAGTAGAAATAACTATCTTGTTAACTGCATCTGTAATTTCAGTATGACCTCCCATTATTTCTACATTTAATTTTGCAGCCGTTTCTCCAGCATCTTTCATAATTTGCTCAATATCTTCATAAGTGGTTTCTGGTGGTGCTAAAATAGTTATTAACAAGCCTATAGGCTCACTACCACTAGTAGATACATCATTACAAGATATATTGACAGCTAAACTCCCTATACCATTAACTGCTCCTGTAATTGGATCTGTAGATAATATGGCTACTTCATCTCCAAAATCTACTAATGCATTATCTTCCCCTACTGCTGCTCCCGTTATAATGTCTTTTCTTTTATATGTTATATATTTAAATACTAAATCTTCTAATAAATCATTAGATAGTTTTCCTGTAACCAAGCTCATGTCCTCCTTGTGCTAAATGATAAAAATATATTTTGTCCTAGATAAAATTATATCATAAAATATACAATACTCTACATATATTAACAAACTCTTTTTATTTAATAAATCTAATTAATTCTTTTACCAATTCTTCATGTAAAGGCAGTCTAGGCTTATTATAGGTATTAATATTTTTGTTACTATCCCTGGGAGACTCCTTTAATATATGATTCATCCCTTCAACAATTATTAGTTCACTATCTGCTGCATTATGTAGTATTTCAGCATCCTTTACTGAAGCTTGAAGGTCATTGTCCCCTTGTATAATCAATATTGGTGCATCTACATCTTGAATAACATATTGAGGTTCATATTGAAATAAGGATATTAAATATGGTTGAGCACTAGGCCTAAACAAAACTTCTAAATCCATAGGTGGATTTGGAACTAAATTCCCTTCCTTTAGTTCATTTATAATAGGCAGACTTCTATCAGCATAATCTCCCATTTTGTTCTCTAATTGTTTAATTAAAGTTTCATGAAGGGGGGTTCCCCTGGTGCAGCAATAGATATAAAACCATCTAAATCTAATTCTCTAGCTGCTGCAGCACCTACTAATCCTCCTTCACTATGTCCAATTATATAATATTTATTAAATCTATTGTCTGACTGTATTTTTTCCATCCAAAGTATGGCATCTTCAATGTAATCAGAAAATATTAGATCCTCTTCTTGGTTTACTAATTCTGAACTTTTTCCAATTCCTCTTTTATCATATCTAACACTTGCAATACCAGCATTGCCTAATTTTTCTGCTACCATCTTTAAACAATTATTTCTAGTTGAATTTCCACTATTGTTTCCATCTCTATTAATAGCACCAGCCCCCTGGTATAATCAAAGCTATGGGATAGGGTCCATCAACATTAGGTAAAGTTAAAGTTCCAGATATATTTCCTTCTTCTAATTCTAAATTATATGATTTTGTAGTGAAATTTCTCTCACTATTTTCTAGGGAACATCCAGTTAAAGTAATCGATATTAAAATAAAAATTACTAATACTTTCTTCATAAAGACACCTTCCTTCCCAATTTATTTTACTAAATTATCTCTATAAATTTATTATAACATAACTAGATTTATCTTACATATTTAGATATAATTTAATTAATAAATTCCTTCAAAAGTAGGTGAATATTGTGTATAGATTAACTGGAGAAAGGATAATCCTTAGAGAGTATAGACAAGAAGACTTAATCCATATGAGAAAATGGGTCAATGATTATGAAATTACTAAATATTTAAGTAATCTATTTCTTTATCCCCCCCATTCAAAAATGATACAGAAAAATTTTTAAATGCAATGATTGATGGGAATGTAAATATGAAGGGTTTCGTCATAGCTCATAAGGATACAGAAGAATATATTGGTCAATTAGATTTAATAAAAATTGATTGGCCAAATAGAGTAGGCACTATTGGTATTGTTATTGGAACTAAAGAAAATCTAAGTAAAGGATATGGCACAGAAGCTATTAAGCTTTTACAAGACTTTGTATTTAATAAATTAAATCTAAATAAATTAGAACTAGATGTAAGGTCCTTTAATGAAAGAGCCATTGCCTGTTATAAAAAAATGTGGTTTTATTGAAGAAGGTAGAATTAGAGAAAACTTTTATGTAGATGGGAAGTATACTGATACAATCCACATGGGATTATTAAAAAAAAGAATGGAAATCAACTAAATAATATTTTTGTTATTAAAAGGACTAAATCTATAATTATTTAAGATTTAGTCCTTTATTTATTCCTCTATTCAGTCTTTTTACTTTCTTTTTTTTCTCCATCTTAATTATACCTTTATTATATAAAACCCTAGCGATGATAACTGAAATTATAATTGTAGCAAAAATCCAGTATCCTTCTTTACCAGCTATAGGAGCTATGGCAAAGTTTGTAATTGTCAATGCAATAACTGGAACTAATATAGGCAATAATTTGTTTTTTTACTACATAGTTTCCAGCAGTATTATTCATAAATATTGGCATACACATAGCACCAAATAATGCTGGCAACATATATTGTGTACCTGTCTTAATAACTGGTAATTCGAAAAATGGAGTCAATGGAATCATTAATATAATCCCCCCCACTATAATAATAACCATAGTTGCAATGGAAGAAACAGACACAGCTATTGTAGCTACTACATCTCCTCTTTCAGTTCCTTGTTCTGAATTAGTTAGTTCTTGAGCATTAAGTACACAAGGAATTTTTTTGATTTAATACATTTCCTGTTAAGTAAGTTAAATATGATGCTGAGCCTAAAATTGGCATATAACTAATGAATTCAGAAACAGCAACAGGAACAAATACTGCTAATAATGTGGAGCTAGTACGCATAACATTACCAAATTAATTTTAATATTATAAACCTTCGCTAATAATAATGGTATACCTATCATAAAACCTACAACTATTATTGTTGCAATTCTACCTAATCTATGGGCAGAATCAAAATATTGTTTTTCTCTATTATCACTATTTTCATCTTAACTGTCACCCCCCCTTTATAATAACAAACTTTCCCATAATACAGCTGACATCATTCCAAATATCAAAGAAAATGCTAATATAAATTCTTGTAACCATTTAACATTATATTTCTTGACTATCACCATTTGTAAAAAAAGCAAATAAACCACTTGTAACTAAAGTTAATGTTGGAACTAAACCTTTAAATATTTGTGCAGGTGTTAAAACTGCCATTAATGCTAATGTTGCATAACTCATTACTAAAGAACCCCCCCATTCATCATTTCCTTCTTTAAAGGTTCTTAAACTACCTTGATATTTCTTACCAAAGAAAAAGTTAGAAACAATTCCTGCTAAAATACTAATACTCATTACTAAGAATATAGTTGGAATTAAGTCAACATCTGAGCTATCTATAAATCCAGCTAAAGAATCGTATCCTGCTGCACTTGTAACCATCCCAGCAGCTGTTAATTCATATAATAATGAACCTACTACAGATAGTCTAAACCATGACCATGGAACGCCTAAAACTGATGATAATGAAATAACTCCAACAACAATTGCAATTGAAGGAATTATACTAAATACACAAGATGATTTAACTATCTTCTTTATATCTTCCTTTGTAAAACCGATTTCTAATGCTCTTTTAGATGCATGTCTAAAAGAAATTATGCAGAGTATTATTGTTGTAATAACTCCTGTTCCTACTGCTACATATAAAAATTTACTATTTAATATCTCACGAACAGTCATAATAACATTCCCCCCTTTTCTTATAATATCCCTATGGTTGAATTTTAGGATTACGTATTTGAACTTCCTTTGGAATTGGACTAACATATTTACCGCCAGTTTCTTCAACAAGCTCTTTTTTTACCTTGTTGGATTAATTCTGGATTTTCAATAACCCTTGCTCCTGCTAAAGCCATGGCTCCTACTGCTGCCTTCATACCTTTTTTTTGCAATTGATGATTTACCTTGTGCTGACATTTGCCATGAATGTAAGGAAGTACCTATAGCAGCTGTTGCAACCATCATTTGACCAGTTGGTACAACATAACTTAAATCCCCCCCTACGTCAGTAGATCCTGCTATATATCCTTCAGCAAAACTTAATGGTTCTATTTCTGTTGCTAATGCTTTGTTTAAAATTTCTTCAGCAGCTTCTACTCCATAAGTACTTGTTAAAGCTTTTCTTTGAATTTCTTTTTCTTCATCGGATAATGTATTGAAAAATTCCTTTGCAATCTTTGAATCTTTTTATCAAATTCTGGTGCCCCCCCAAAATCTACTAAAGAGTCATATAATACTTTTGTCATTGTTGGATTAGGGATAAAATCTGATAATGCTAATTTAAAATCAATATCAACTTCTGTTCCTGACATTAATGCTGCACCCTTTGAAATGTTTTTGATTCTTTCATATATTTCTAAAGCTTGGTTTAATTTAGGTGCCCTAATAAAATAATATAATGTTGAAGTTGCTTGAACTACATTAGGAGCTGTTCCACCTGCATCGGTGTATGCATAATGTATCCTTGCTTCAGGAACAACATGTTCTCTTAAATAATTTACACCTATATTCATTAATTCAGCACTATCTAAAGCACTTCTTCCTAAATGAGGTGTTGCTGCAGCATGAGCTGATTTACCTTTGAAATGGAACATTACTATAATATTAGCTAAAGAACCTGCAGTCCAAGCTGCATTCCTAGCTTCTGGGTGCCATGTAAAAGCAGCATCTATACCATCGAATATTCCGTCTCTAGCCATAAATGCCTTACATGCATCTCTTTCCTCAGATGGTGTACCAAATAAAACTACTGTACCCTCCTTGTTATTTCTTTGAAGGTATTCTTTTAGTGTCAAAGCAGCTCCTAATCCAGCAGCCCCCCCTAATAAATTGTGTCCACAACCATGACCAGCTGTTATACCTTCCACTGCTTCCTTTTTAACTAAATCTGCTACTTGACTCATTCCAGGAAGTGCATCATATTCTGCCACAAAACCTACAGTAGGCTTACCTTTTCCCCCCCACCTAGCTACAAAAGCCGTAGGAATATTGGCTACTCCTTCTTCAACTTCAAAACCTTGTTCCCTTAAAACCCTTGCAAATAAGTCTCTAGATTTTTCCTCCTCTAAACCTACTTCTGCAAATTCCCAAATCTTGTCACTACACTCATTAAAAATGCTTTCTTTTTCATTAACAATGCTTTTTATTTCCTTTGTTAATTTCATGTCTCATCCTCCTTTGCTGTAACTGTACCATCTATTTACTAATACAAACTTAAAAATTATTATTGATACACCTTCCTTATATATAATACATGCAATATATACCAATATAATTATCCCTGTAACCCTGTATTTATCTGGATTGAATTTGTTCCGTATTTCTATATCGGAATGTTTTTAAACCATTTCTTTCCTAGGATAGTGTTTTCCCGTTTTTGGAGATGGTTTGATTTCAAACTTTCTCGGTTTGTTTTTGTTCCATTATATCTTTTTTAAGATAAAATTTAATTATTAATATTTTACTATTTGTTTTATTTTATTCTTCATATACAATAATAAATAAGATACCTTAAAATCCATAAAATTAATTGGAGTGAAAAAAATGAAATATATGTAGATGCAGATGGATGTCCTGTTGTAGATATTGCTATAAATGTTGCCAAAGAATATAAATTAGAAATTATTATAGTTAAAAACTATGCTCATATAATTAAAGATTCCTATGCAATAATTGTATCTGTTGATATTTCCAATGATAGTGCAGATTTTTATATCATAAACAGAATAAATAAAAATGATATTGTTATTACACAAGATTATGGATTAGCAGCTTTAGCCCTGGCAAAAGGAGCTATACCTATAAACCAAAATGGACTAATATATACTGAAGACAATATCGATGGAATGCTAAATCGTCGTCATATACACAGGGAATTAAGAAGACAAAATAAAAGCCATGGAAAAATTAAAAAAAAGAAAAGCAGTTCAAGACAAAAGTTTGAATCTGCTTTGAGAATAATATTAGATAAAATTGATTATTTATAATTATTACTTATACTTTTTTTACTACTTCTGATTTTAAATTCATATTACCAAATCCGTCAATTTTACAACTAATATTGTGTCCATCTCCTACATCTGCAAGTACTATACTTTTAACTTTAGTTCCTTGTTTTAACAATTGAGAAGATCCCTTAACTTTTAAATCTTTAATGATGATTACATCATCTCCGTCATTAAGTTCATTTCCAAAAGCATCTCTTATAATGCTTTCTTCTAACGCTTTGTCTAAATCTGCTTGAGTCCATTCATGAAAGCATTCTGGGCATATATATAGCCCCCCCATATCTTCATATGTATATTGAGAATTACATTTTGGACAATTTGGTAAACTCATACTATCTCTCCCCCCCTTCCATGGAATTAT
>JMBX01000113.1_pt1 | contig 20465 bp, 31 predicted proteins | sample 616521 | NCBI WGS metagenome assembly JMBX01 (sample SAMN02727906, study PRJNA239997) | anaerobic digester metagenome | biome: anaerobic digester; isolation source: mesophilic anaerobic digester inoculated with municipal waste water sludge... | place: Germany: Bielefeld University, CeBiTec ...
TTTCAATTTGCCAATAATTCCTATTATTGAAGGATGTGATGTTTCTGAAGAAAGCTTTGATGCAAAGGAGGGGGGGATTATGGTCAATTCCGGTTTTATGGACGGGATGACAGTAAGCAAAGCTATTTCCGCCGCCATCGATGAGGTGGAAAAAATGGGTGTGGGCTACCGTAGAATAAATTATCGGCTGCGGGATGCAATTTTCTCGAGACAGCGTTATTGGGGGGGTGAACCATTCCCTGTTTACTATAAGAATGGAATGCCCTATACGCTGAATGAAGATGAATTACCACTTGAGCTGCCCGAGGTGGACAAGTTCTTCCCACAGAAACAGGAGAACCACCACTGGGCCGTGCAGAAAACTGGCAAACCAAAGATGGATATCCGCTGGAAATGAACACGATGCCTGGCTTTGCCGGCTCTTCGGCCTACTACCTTAGGTACATGGATCCGTATAATGATAAAGCACTTGTATCAGAAAACGCTAATAACTACTGGCGTAATGTGGATCTATATATTGGTGGAACCGAACATGCAACCGGGCATCTTATATATAGCAGGTTCTGGAATAAGTTCCTGTTCGATGCAGGGGGGGTTTCGTGTGAAGAAGAGCCGTTCAAAAAAAACTGGTTAACCAGGGTATGATCCAGGGTCGCAGCAACTTTGTATATAGAATAAAAGGGACTAACAGATTTGTTTCATTAAACCTAAAAGATGAATACGACGTGACTCCCATTCACGTAGATGTTAACATCGTACACAACGATCTGCTCGATATTGAAGCATTCAGGAACTGGAATCCCGAATACAAGACTGCAGAGTTTGTCCTTGAGAGCGGAAAATATGTTTGTGGATGGGCTATCGAAAAGATGTCAAAGTCGATGTTTAACGTGGTCAATCCAGATGATATAGTTGGAAGATACGGAGCAGATACACTTCGTCTTTATGAGATGTTCCTGGGACCGTTGGAACAGTCAAAACCATGGGATACCAATGGAATAGATGGTGTTCATCGCTTCCTTCGGAAAGTGTGGAACCTGTTCTACAAAGATGGGGGCCTTGTCTGTTACCGATTATGAACCCACAAGGGAGGAGCTGAAATCGCTGCATAAACTTATAAAAAAAAGTAACATTTGATATCGAGAACTTTTCTTTCAACACTTCAGTATCGGCATTTATGATTTGTGCGAACGAACTTACAACAATGAAGTGTACCAAAGGGCGATACTTAGTGATCTGGTTGTATGCCTTGCACCCTTTGCCCCCCGCATATCTCGGAAGAGCTGTGGCATGCTTTGGGCAATATTACTACCGTTTTTGATGCACAGTGGCCGCAGTGGAACGAGGAGTATTTGAAAGAGGATGCTTTTACCTATGCTGTCTCTTTTAACGGTAAGTCTCGTTATGTTCTGGAGTTTCCAGCCGATGCCACCAATGCTGATATTGAAAAAAACTGTTTTGGAGCACCCGGGATCACAGAAATGGCTGGATGGGAAAATACCTAAGAAAGTTATTATTGTTCCCAAAAAAAATTGTGAATGTGGTTTTTTTTAATATGGGGGAAATTGCCTGAGTTCAGTCTGAAGAGATTCTATGTGAAGGACTACCTGACAATATTTTTGGGAACCTTCATGTATGCTTTGGGGGTCACTCAATTTATCATGCCGCATAAGTTCGTGATGGGTGGGCTCACAGGCGTTGGTGTTTTGATTAACTATGCTTTTGGGGTTCCTGTATCCATTATGGTGCTTGTTATGAATGCGGTATTGCTGTTGATCGCATTCAGAGTATTGGGATCGGAATTCCTGGTGAAGACAATTGTTGGTGTTGCTTCACTTACATTCTTTATAGGGATGTTCGAAAGCCTTCAGTGGCAACCTATTATGACCAGCGAGCCGCTTATGGCAGGGCTTATTGGGTCTATAGTTGCAGGTGCCGGGGGGGTGGGCTTGGTGATGTCGGTAAACGGCAGTAGTGGCGGCACTGATATAATTGTGCTAGTGATTAACAAATACCGGCATATAACACCCGGGCGTACTATGCTTTTGGTCGACCTTGCAATCGTGGCATCTTCGTTTCTTATTTTCAGAAGTATAGAGACCATTGTTTTTGGTATCATTATTATTGCTGTAATGTCCACTTCGGTTGATTGGATGCTGAATGGTATCCGTCAGTCGGTTCAGTTTTTTTTATTTTCGAAAAATACGATGAGATTGCCACGCAAATCAATTTACAGCTACACCGTGGCTGCACTGTTCTTGATGGCATGGATGGTACTCCAAAGAACCGCAAAAGGTGCTGCTTGTGATGGCTAAGGGGGGGAACGAGTCCACATCAATTTTCCGTCTTGTAAAGCAGATCGATAAGAACGCCTTTATTTCGCAAAGTAACGTTGTGGGTATTTACGGTGAAGGTTTTGACAAGATGAAGTAGCGGGTAGCGTGGCTTTATCAACTAAGTAGACTATCGACTTATAAGTTATTCCGCTGTTGATGGACAGGCCTATCTCACAAGTCCTGCTATTTGAATAACCTTCCTGTGCATCCTTAATACCCCCGTTTCAGCGGTTTTAGAGCCGAACTGTTAAGTTCAGGATAGAAGAATCCCCCGGTCTCCGGCCCATCCGCAACAGGACACATTCTCAGGTACAACCACTTTTTCTGCACATTGTGATGCAATAGCAATGAGTTTCTTTTCAAGATTCATCTTTGTGGAACTGCAGGTAGTATGAATGGCCACTGAGACAGGCAGTTTGCTGAAATAGAGGCGGTCGAGCAGGAAATCGTGTATGAATTCTACCTGATCGTACAGCTTTAGCCGTTTATCAAGTGTCTCGCGCATGTGGAGCAGGCAGGGACTCATATCACAAACTATTGGCAGTAAACCCTCGCGACTAACTCTTAACAGAACTTCGTTCAGTTCATTCTCCTTTTTCTGTGCCTGTTCCCAGAATCCTTTGCTACTAAAGGCCATTCCGCAGCAAAGCTTGTCTTTTCTTCAGGAATGATTACAGTGTACCCTGCTTTGTAGAGTACCGACAGAATTTTCGAGGGCAGATCTTCTTTTCTGCATAACCGAACGATACTCCTCCCATGGAGCGGGTAATACAAGTGGGGGGGAAATAGACCACCATAGGTGACCCGGCAGAATAGCCAGGGAAAATATTGTTTTAATCTTTTTACTTCCGGAGGGGGGGTATGGCGTGTCCATAGAGGTAGAGTTCCGTCACCTAATCTGTAAAGTCCCCGGGCAACTCTATCTATTGATTTATAACCCACTGCTTTTGCGATGAAGTGGGGGGGATATTTAATAATACGCGTAATAAAGAGGATATTTCCGTTATATTGTTTGAAATAGTATCGGCAATTCTATTTGCCAGCTTACCATTGTTTTGCCACCGCAGTTCCTTTATAAGTTTTCCGGTGTCAATGCCTACAGGACAGGCTATGCTGCACAAACCGTCGGTGGCACATGTTTCGTCCATAGGATAGGAGATTTTTTTCAACTGTTCTCTGATAGAACTCTTTTTTTGCTGCCAGAAATCGCCGTTCCGGCCAGATGCCGGTATGCCACAATACGCTGACGAGGTGTGAGGGATAGGTTTTTAGAAGGGCAACTGACTTCGCAAAAACCACATTCAATGCATTTATCAATTATTGGATTGGCTTCCGGAATCTGTTTCAGATTTTGATGAAAACATCATGGTCATTGTTGATCAGCACACCAGGGTTCAGTATATTTCCCGGATCGAATGTATTTTTAATACGCTTCATCAGATTATAAACTTCGAGGCCCCCCCACTCTTTTTCAACAAAAGGAGCCATATTACGCCCGGTACCATGTTCAGCCTTTAGGCTTCCGCCATATTTTATTGCTACCAGCTCGCACAACTCGTGCATGAATGTGGCATAATTGCGAATACCCTCTTTTGTGTTTATGTCGGGAAAACTGTAAAATGAACGTTACCATCTAGCAGATGTCCCCCCCACATTACTGCGTTACCGTAGCCAGCCCCCCCTTCCAGTAAACTTCGCAAATCGGTTAAAGCATCTCCCAGCAACTCGCCACGAAAGGCACATCTTCTATAATACATGCGGTATGAGGAGGGCGCGTAGCTGCTGCCGAAGTGAAAAGTCCGTTTCGCACATTCCAGTAGAGATTATAAAGATGTTTGTCAGTAGTGAATTTAATTGGAAAAAGTGTCGGAATGTGTGCCAGCTTCTCTGTTATTTCGTTTATCTGTTCAGACAGTGATTCCTCCTTGTCAGCCGATGTGTCAATCAACAGGGCGGCAGCTCCTTCAGGCAACAATTTCAACTCTTCAGGCATACCTTCTTTCTCTTCCACTGCACGAAGTGCATTCCGGTCCATGAGCTCAGCTGCACTAACCCGGCATCCTCTAAGTGGTATGATTGTTTCACTCACTTCCCGCAGGTTAGCGAAATAGATCATGGCAGTGGCCTTAAGCGGTGCGTCATGTACAGTTTCGAAGGTGGCCTGAGAGACAAAACCGAGTGTGCCTTCCGAACCGATCATAAGGTGTTGTATAATCTGTATAGGGTCGGAGAAATCGATAAGTGAATTCACTCCATAGCCGCAGGTGTTTTTTTTATTTGAAATTTTTGTGAAATAAGCGATCTGATATTTTCATTTTCTGAAACATCGCGATGCAATTGTTCTAAATCTTTGATTAGTTGCGGGTGAGAATTAATAAAAGTCCGGCTGCTGTTGATGTCGGCAGTATCGAGAAGCGAGCCGTCTGCAAAATGATACGCATCGACTTTACCGTGTTGTAACTGTTATGCCTGATACCGTAACTCGACCCGCTAGCATTGTTGGCAATAATACCTCCTATTTTGCAGAATCTATAGATGCCGGTTTTGGGCCAATCTTGCGTCTATATCTCATCAACATGCGATTTGCTGCAGTACCTGTTAGCCCGCAGCCAAATGTAGCTTTGTGCCCATCATCGGCAATTGATGAAATTCAAATCCACTGCCTGTCTCCATCAGTATTGAATCGGAAATTGTTTGGCCGCTTAAACTGGTTCCGGCGCCCTTGAATGTTACCGGAATGTTTTCATGTTCACAGAAATGCAACAGGCGAATAACCTCTTCTTCGGAATTTACTTTTACCACCGCTTTTGGTATCAGGCGGTAGATCCCAGCATCTGTACCCTTGGTGAGACGGGAAAGTTCGTCAGTGAAAACCTGATTATTAGGAAATATTTTTGAAAGTTTTATTTGAAGTTGTGAAGTTTTCATGTTCCATTCCTACTTTTTGGTAAAGATAGAAGATAAATGCCGGTTTGTGTACTTAATAATAAAAAAAAGCTGTCATAATCGACAGCTTTTTCAAATCTTTTTCATTTAAACGATGAATTTTGCATATCAGCTCAGTGAAACAAAAAGCTCTTTTCCCACTGTTTCGAAAGCAACTTTCCCTTCCCTTGCCAGCCATCCGAGTGCAGCATAAAGGTCTTTATCGGTTAATTTCGATGCTTTTTTTAATCTCTTTCACGTTTTGCCGACCGTTAACATCCAGGACAGACCAAACTTTTCCGGCATTAGCCCCAATTTTCTCAATCATCCTTTTTAATAAATTAAACTATATAACCTAAAATTTGAATGGGTAAAGGTAGTACTATATTTTAAAAAAAACAATTTATTAAAAAAAATGGACTGTTTTAATGGCCTGATAAGTATCTATTTATTGGTTTCTTTCACAAAAGGGAGTGAAATGCTTGACAAAAAGTCATCAATCTGCCTAATCAGAGAGTGCCGGTTGTCATTATAAATTATAAAATCGGCATATTTTATTTTTTTTCTTCTTCAGGAAGTTGCTTGTTCATTCGCTCTTCCACCTGTCTTCTGATGATTTCATCACGCTTTATAACTCTTCCTATACGAATTTCCGAAGGTGCAGAGACCATTACCACTTTATCGGTGAACCGGTGAAACCCGGCTTCAATAAGAAGGGCGGCGTCAATTACAACAAGCTGATAACTTGTTCGTTGACCGCACCATTCGATAAAGTGTTTTGCCAACTCTGGATGAATAATTGAGTTCGCTAAAGTGGTTTTATCCTTGTCCTGGAAAATAATTGAAGCAAATTTCTCCCGGTCTAATTTTCCATCTTTGTAGAACCCTTCCCCGAAGTGGAAGGTGATTTGCTCCTTTATATAGGGAGAGGTGTCATTCAGGTTTTTGGCCTCTTTGTCAGCATCAAACACTGGTATGCCATGCAACCGGAAAATTTCACTTACAACCGATTTACCACTTCCAATACCCCCCGTGACACCTATAATCATTATTGCTCTTCCTATTCAGGTTTGTAATTTCATTAGCTATTTTTCACGTTATAACTATTTAAATCATCACAGTTCCTTGCTTTCGAAGAGAAACTCCACCGAAGATGGTGAAATACGCGGATTGATGATTGAAGACGGGCTTTTTGTGAGTATGAGTTCAACGCGCCCACCTCGTTATTGTGAAATTCCCTGTAGTCGAGTTCAATTTCAAAGTCTTCAGGATGATTTCTTGTACTCTTCAAGTGTAACAGAGAAAGAGACGTTAGCACGAGAGGGAAAAAAATTTAACATCCATTTTTTAGGTAAATGCGATGCCTTTATAGGAATTTCAAATGAGCGCTCAGTGTACTCTTCTATCGGGATATAAATTTCTACCTCTTGAGGCGAAAACTTAACACCTTCTACACGGTTAATTTTAATTGGCAGCTGTGATGTGGCTCTGAGATTTTAAAACCGTGTATTCAGTAATGGCTGATTCAAGTTTGTCGAGTGATTGCTTAGAACCGTATGCAGTTACTGTCTCGGGAATAAATACTGCGCTGTCTGCAATTAAATTTGCTCTGCTGGTTGTGATCTCACCATCGAACGTAACCGGTAACTTCTTACTCTGCAATTTAGAAGTAGCCAGTGAAATATTCATTGGGTAATATCCTCTTATATTGGTGCCGGGAGCAAATTTTGAACGAATAAGCTGACGGTACTGATCGCCCTGAAGAACTTTGCTGCCATCTTCGGTTATTTCTGCCACATTTATTTCCAGAGAATCTCTTTTTGTGATATCGAGAAGAAAAATTTCAGAACCTTTGTCGGATACGCTGATTTCAATAAAGTGAGGCAGAGGGTTGTCGAAAACCACATCTTCAGGAATATTGGTATATTTTAGAGGGATCCGGTAATTGCCTTCCACATTATCTTTTTGAAAAAAACAGCATTAACCAGAAAATAAAAGCCAGCACCAAAAAAAAGGAAAATGCAAGCAGATTTTCCAGGGTACATTGGAAAAAAAACGCTTTGACTATGGGTTCCCATTTATTGATGATAGCTTTTATTCCCATCTAAAATACTGTTTAGTTAGGCTGTGTTACGTCAACTGAAGAAGCGTAAACCGATCCTTTTTCAAATTTTATTTTCACTCCATCGGCAACTTCTATCAGAAACCAGGTATCACCAACCTCTTTTATTCTTCCGTGAATGCCACCTGATGTAACAACTTTATCACCCACCTTCATCGCTTCGCGGCTTTTCTGCAGTTCTTTCTGTTTTTTCTGCTGGGGCGGATCATGAAGAAGTAAAATACTGCAATAATTGCAACCATCATTAAGAGGGTGCTGCCCATACCGGTTACTCCTCCTCCTTGTGTCGCTTGTAATAAAATATTCATACGATATTGATATTTATAGTTTATAATTAATTTTAAAGATAAGATTTTCTTTTTTTCATTTCCTGTACAATGGCGTCCAATATTCCGTTGATGAATGTTCCGCTTTTGGGTGTACTGTATGACTTGGCTATCTCGATATACTCGTTTAACGAAACACTGGTTGGAATTGATTCAAATGTGGATATTTCTGAGAGAGCTACCTGCATGATAACAAGATCCATGAATGCAATACGTTCAAAGTCCCATTTATCGGTATGTTTCTCTATCAGATTCCGGTATTTTTTTCGTTCAAATAGTATTATGCAGCAGCTTAAGTGCAAACTCCCTGTCTTCTTCATCTTTAAACATTGGTAATAATGGCTGTTGGGCACCTTTCTCTTCAGAAAATTTCCTGATAGTTTTCATCACGAAGGATTGCACAATCTCCACATCATCGTTCCAGTAGATGCATTCGTCCTCCAGAATGTCATCCAACTCCTCGTTCTGGTAAAGAAACTTTTTGAAGGCTTTCCGCCAGAATTCCCGATCTTCATCATATGTGGGAGAGACTATTTCAGTATACTCTCTATATGCCTCGGAAGAGACGATGGTGTCAAGTAGATTTTTGATAAATCCTTCGTTACCATCCATAACATAGGGCGTTCTGTAAGATATTTGTTAAACTGCCTGTTTTCCCGCAACTGAAGAATAAACTTATTATCTATAAGGTGAGTGTTGGGATTAAGATCTTCTTCTGTGGGAAGGAATTTATTACGTTTAGTATCCACACGGTCTTGGTACAAATTTGTAAGCTCCACCATAAGAAGAAGCATATAATAGTAAAGATCGTATGATTTTGCAAGCCGAACATGAGCTCTTTTTCGGCGTTACGCAAATCCTTATTCGTATTCTGGTACCATGAATAGACAATCTGGACAATCCTGATACGAATTAAATTTCTGTTTATCATCGCTTAAATGAACTTATTTTGCAACTGCAAAAGTAGTTATTTTTTTTCGGTATTATAAACAATACTTCGGTATTTTTTTTAAAAATAGCTCTTATATTTCGCTGGATATCAATAGATTATGGCACTTTTTGGGGGGATTTGGCATAAATCGTTGACTGTCAGTATTATAAATGAATTTTTAACGGAGCATTAATAAATACATTCGGGAGAAAAGTGGGTGTAAATGTTGAGAACATAGTGGTTAATGATGCTATGTTTAAAACAATTTATGTAAATTTGTAAAGGCAAGTGCCACAAAAATCCAGCACTAATTGTAGCATAAGCGGAAGTTGAATTAAATAAATAATTTATCTATGAAAAGAGTATCTTTACATTTCTACTTATCAGTTTGCTAGCAATGGCAGCCACAGCACAACAGCCAGAGCGGAAAATCTCCATTATTCCCGAGCCTGAGTCCATAGTTGAGAAGAGCGGGTATTATGTACTACCCGATGAAGTTGTAGTTGCATGCCCTTCTGGTAATGAGGGGGCGTTTGTTACAGGATTGCTTAAGGAGAAACTGTCACTTGCCCCCCCCGGTAAAAAAGTTGTGGTGAAGAGAAATTCATCCAGCGCAAATATTGAACTCATATTAAACAGAAAGGCAGATGAGAAAATAGGTGATGAAGGTTACACGTTAAATGTAACACAACAGAAAATTTCTATTAGAGCCAACAAGCCTGCCGGGCTGCTATATGGTGTTCAGACTTTTTTTTCAGCTGTTACCACCACAGATAGAGAGCAACAAAAGAGAAGAAAATGTTACATGGCAGGTCCCTTTTGTTGAAATTACAGACTACCCGTTAGTGGAATGGCGGGGGATGATGCTTGACGTGTCGCGCCACTTTTCACGGTTAGTGAGGTAAAGCGGTTTATTGACAATATGGTGAAGTATAAATATAATATTTTCACTGGCATTTGACAGATGACGAAGGATGGCGAATTGAAATTAAAAGCTTGCCCAGGCTTACGGAAGTGGGTGCATGGCGTACGGAACAGATAGGGTGGTTCGGAAGTTTCTCCCAGCCTCGTCCCAATGCTCCCAGAAATTATGGCGGTTATTATACGCAGGAAGAGATTAGAGATGTGATAAATTATGCCATTGAGCGAAATATTCAGGTGATGCCGGAAATTGATGTCCCGGGACACAGTTCAGCGGTGCTGGCTGCTTATCCTGAGCTTTCATGTTTCCCTGAGAGCGGCGATCATTTTGTGCGTACCGGTGCTCCTTTCCTCGACTGGAATACGGGAGGGCGCCCAGCAGCTATTTATGAGAATACCCTTTGTCCAGCCAATGAGAAAGTATATGAATTTATGGAGAAAGTGATCAGTGAAGTTGCTGAGCTTTTTCCTTTTCCATATATCCATACAGGTGGAGATGAGGCACCTTATACCTTCTGGGAAAAGAGCTCTGAAGTGAAAGAGCTGATGAAGCGTGAAGGTTTAAAGGATATGGCTTCAGTACAATCATATTTTGGTAAGAGGGTAGAGAAAATTATTCTATCCAAAGGCAAGAAGATGATGGGCTGGGATGAGATTCTTGAGGGAGGGATAACTCCCACAACTGGATTGATGAGCTGGAGGGGGGAACTGATTATGGGATTGAGGCTTCCAAATCTGGGCATTACGTGGTAATGAGTCCTAGCAATTATGTATATATAGACCTTATGCAGGGCGATCTTTCAACTGAACCCGTGTGTATAATTCTTTGAGATTGAGTCAGACATACAAGTTTGATCCTGTACCGGAAGGAGCCAACGCCGACTATATTCTGGGCGGACAGGCTAACCTGTGGACTGAACAGATCTACAATATTCGCCAGGCAGAATATATGGCCTGGCCTCGCGGTTTTGCAGTGGCTGAGTCGCTATGGTCTCCAAAAGAGAAGAAAAACTGGGACCGCTTCGTTTCAAAGACGGAAGATCATTTCGTACGGTTAGATTATGCACAAACAAAGTACTCGCCTGCCATGTATGACCCGGTTGTATCGGTAAAAAAAGATGGCGAAGAGTACTATGTTAAGCTTACCCCCGAGATTAAAGGACTTGACATTTATACCAGTTTCGATTCCTCTTCACCTGACAATTTTATCCGAAATATAGTGAAGCACTGAGAGTTCCTGAAGATGCCGATATCATGAGGATTATTACATATAGGGATGACAAGCCAATAGGGCGGCTTATGAGCATTAAAATAGAAGATCTGAAAAGAGCAAGATAAAAAGTTGCGGAATAAAAGAAATCACTACCTTTGCGCCGCTTTTTAGGCCCACGTGTGATGGGAAATAAAGAAAGCAACTATTTCTTTAAGCTGAATGGGCAGGGGACAAATTCATTTGAACATTGCATTGGCGGGAAATAGCCTGACTTTTGTGAACTATTTTCTTAAGCATTTTTGGCAAAAGACAAGTTTAATTGCGCTTTGCTGTTATTAGGAATAGTTTGAATAAGTTGAACTTTATTTTGAGTAACACAAACAATTTTTAAAATGAAAAGATTTGAATTAAAAGGCGAGATCAGGGATGATTTCGGGAAAAAGGCAGCAAGGGCATACCGCAGTGAAGGGCTTATACCTTGCGTTGTTTACGGTGGACATGGTCAGGAAAACGTAAATTTTGTAGTGAAAAGCGGAGATGTGCGTAACTTGATTTATACACCTGAGGTTTTCTGGTAAATCTTGATCTTGGGGATAATAAATTATTGGCCGTTCTGAAAGAAGTTCAGTTTCATCCTGTAAAAGATACTATTCTTCATATCGATTTCCTGCATGTGTTCGATGATGTGCCGATAGTGATTGAATTACCCGTGCGCTTGACAGGCTTGGCTGCCGGAGTGAAAGCCGGAGGTAAGTTGTCTCTTGATATGCGTAAACTGAAAGTTAAAGCTCTGCATACCAAGTTGCCCGAAGAGCTGTTGGTAAACGTGGATGAATTGGAGTTGGGCAAATCTATTCAGGTTGGACAGCTTAGCTTCGAGGACCTTGAGGTATTGAATGCCAAGAATGCAGTTGTGTGTCGCGTCCAGCTGACCCGTGCTGCCAGAGGTGCTGCTGCAAAAGCTGAATAACAGCGGTAAGCTAAGGCGGATACTACTTGGTTTACACTAAAATGATAAAATGAAACGAGCATGAAAATCATTATCGTTCAAGTATATGATTAAAGCGAGTTTCATACGATACATTTGAAAAAAATAGTTTTAATCGTATGAAATATTTGATAGCGGGATTGGGAAATATCGGGCCCGATTATGAGCAAACCCGCCACAATATTGGGTTTATGGTGTTGGACGCTTTTGCAAAGGCGTCCAATGCTGTTTTTGAAGATAGGCGGTATGGTTTTGTAGCTGAGATGCGGCTCAAAAACAGATCGTTAATCCTTCTTAAACCCTCTACCTTTATGAACCTGAGCGGCAACGCCGTTAGATACTGGCTGCAGAAGGAGAAGATTGAAAACAGCCATCTTCTAGTTGTGGTTGATGATCTGGCTCTGCCTTTTGGCACACTTCGACTGAAAGCTAAAGGGAGTGATGCAGGCCACAACGGGCTAAGACATATTCAAGGCCTTATTGGGCAGAATTATCCGCGTCTCAGGTTTGGCATAGGTAGCGATTTTCATCGTGGCGGACAGGTCGACTTTGTGCTTGACGAATTCACAACAGAGGAGAAGCTGCAACTGCCAGAACGAATTGAAACCGCCGTGGACATTATACGCAGTTTTTGCCTGGCGGGTATAGATATAACTATGAATGATTATAACAACAGATAGGGCGTGAATGACATATTGAGTGGCAGTAGTATTTATGCTGACATTCAATGAATAATGAATAATAATTTTTTTTATTACGAAGATTTTTTTTAGGTGCAAACTTATCAATAAAATTTAGAGTTTCACTTTCATGGATGAAGTACGGATAGATAAATGGTTGTGGGCAGTACGAATTTTTAAAACACGTACAATTGCCACCGATGCCTGCAAGAAGGGGGGGAGAGTGATGATTGACAACATTACGGTAAAGCCTTCCAGAACTATTCGTGCGGGCGAGGTTGTGCAGGTGCGAAAATCCCCCCCGATCACCTTTTCATTTAAGGTACTCGCTACTGCGGACAAACGTATGGGTGCGAAGATGGTGCCTCAGTTTATGGAAATGTTACTTCGCCCGAAGAATACGAAATACTTGAGATGAACAAGATCAGCGGTTTGTCGACAGGCAGCGAGGTACGGGCCGCCCTACTAAAAAGAGCGTCGTGATCTGGAACAGTTTACCGGGTCTTTCAGTATGGACGACTTCGACTGGGATGAGTGAGGACATTGCCCTCATGACAACGCTTTCAATCTTTTTGTATAGCTGTCGTAATAAGGTACAATTTTAACAGTGTCAGGTCTTAGGCAGTAATCAGCATCACCTTCGGCGCCGTTGGCTTTAAGTCGTCGGTAATGATCACTTTCTTTAAGATATGCCAGCGGGTCTTGTTTTGCCTGTTTCCACAATTCAAGGGCTATCCTCAACGAATCTGAGCCGATAAGCATTTTCGATATACCTGATATTTTTTCAGCAAAGGCACCACCGAAAAGCATATCTTCAATATTTACCCTGTTGTTCCATCCAGCACAGATAATCACAACCCTCTCAGATTTCTCTGCGCATTTCTCAGCTAATGCTCCTATATTGGAAAGGTGCCTACATATAGTTTCTTGCTTTCACTCCCCATCTCAATGGCTCTTGTACCATTTGTTGTGGTAAACACAATTTCCTTTCCTGCAACTTTTCACGTATGTAGTCGAACGGAGAATTGCCAAAATCGGCAAAATCACATTTGCGTGTATCTCTTTCAGCACCTACAAGAAATTCTTCCGATTTGTATCGCTTAGCCTCCTCTATATCAGCTACGGGGATTATCGCGGTTGCACCATTGTGTAGTATTGCGCACATTGTGGCAGAAGCCCTGAAGACATCCACCACTACAACGGTGTCATTTCCTCTTTTGTAAAATGGATAGAGGGCGGGGGGGGATGGACAGAGATCAACTATCATCTTTTCTGCAAAGATAGCAATAACAAACATTTCTATCCCCCCCTCAATATGGAACATAATCCCGGATTATTTCGGACAGGATCCCTGTTATCTTCTTTGTTGAAGGCAATATATGCAAAAAAAATATATCTACTATTGTCGCATCATTTTACCCTCTTTTTCATATTCCTTGCGAATCCTTTTCAACAGGTCATCTGCCGAAATAGTGGCTGATTTATTATCCACTGTTTTAGGCCGGCATACTGAATTACGTTTACAATATTTGCTCCTGTCAAATGATATTTGCGTGCGATCTCTTCCAGGTCTATCTTCGTTTTGTTTTCTGCTACATGTGGAAAATAGTTTCTCCAGAGCTGTAAGCGTTCCGAAGTTAGCGACAATCAAAAATAGAGATTGAGGTGAACGGGACTTTTCTTGTGCTGGAATATTTAATAAAACGTATATCCGAACATTAACTCAAAATATTTATCTTTGTATCGGGTAAAAGGTTATGTTGAAAAATTTCAGCTAAAAGCAATATGCATGAGTTGTAAAACCACTTAAGGTTAAAGTTTTGGTTAATAATGTTAAAATAAAACAATGGATTTTTCCTATTTAGAATCAGGGAATTTTTTTCTGCTTGCCGGGCCTTGCGTCATTGAATCTGAAGATATGGCATTGAGGATAGCGGAAAAAAAATTAAAGTGATCACCGAAAAATTAGGCATTCCATATGTCTTTAAAGGTTCATATCGCAAAGCGAACCGTTCGAGAGTTGACTCCTTTACAGGGATAGGTGATGAAAAAGCGTTGAAAATATTGGGCAAGGTGCGCGACACTTTCGGCATTCCGGTTGTTACTGATATCCATGAGAGCTCTGAAGCCGAGATGGCTGCGGGCTACGTTGATATGCTGCAGATACCGGCTTTCCTTTGTCGCCAGACCGAACTGCTTGTTGCCGCAGCAAAGACGGGGGGGAAGGTGGTTAACATTAAAAGGGCCAGTTCCTTTCACCCGATGCAATGCGGTTTGCTGCGCAGAAGGTGAGTGACTGCGGTAACCAAAAGGTGATACTCACGGAGCGGGGCACCACTTTCGGATATGGAGATCTGGTGGTCGATTTTCGTGGAATACCCACTATGAAAGAGTTTGGTTTCCCGTTGTGATGGATGTGACACACAGCCTGCAACAGCCTAACCAGGTATCGGGTGTGACGGGCGGGCAGCCTCAGTTGATAGAAACCATTGCAAAAGCGGCAATAGCAGTGGGTGCCGACGGTTTATTTATTGAAACGCATCCTGATCCTGAAAATGCCGGGTCGGATGGAGCAAATATGCTTCCGCTAAACCTTCTGGAAGATCTTCTGGTAAAATTAACCAGGATTCGCGGCGTATTATGAAGTTGACCAGTTACAGAATTATTTTGGCTTCCAACTCACCGCGACGCAGGGAGTTGCTTTCCGGTATCGACGTTCAGTATGAACTTCGCTCATTACCCGGTATCGACGAAGCATACCCCCGATACACTTCCCCATGAAGAGGTCGCAGAGTTCCTCGCACGGAGAAAAGCATCTGCTTGTCTTCCGGAGTTAAGAGATGATGAGCTGATTATCACAGCAGACACTGTTGTGTTGCTCAATGGCATGATACTTGGGAAACCGGCTGATAAAGAAGATGCAAAACGTATGCTTCGCCTCCTTTCAGGAGAGACTCACCGAGTGGTAACAGGTGTCTGTCTCACCTCTGCTGTGAAACAGGTCGCTTTTCCGATGTAGCACATGTAACATTCGGGGGGGTGTTGAGCGACGAAGAGATTGATTATTATGTATCAGCTTACAATCCAATGGATAAGGCAGGCGCATACGGTGTGCAGGAGTGGATAGGCTACATTGCTGTAGAGCGCATTCAGGGATCATATTTTAATGTAATGGGTTTACCGGTTTTAAGGTTTACAGGGAGCTTAAGAACTTCTGAAAGGATGCTCGGCGATAGAAAGTATAAAGTAGAAACAAATATATAGATTAATCATCTATCTTTGTTTGCTGAAGCAGTTCACAATCGGGACTTATAATTTATAATCCGTATTAATAAATATCCATTTTTCATATGCTTACAGTAGAAAAATAGGGGGGTACCTCAATGTCCCAGTTTCAGGACGTATTGCAGAATATTATCATAGGGAACCGAAAGAGCGATCAGCTATATAACCGGATTTTCGTGGTTTCGGCTTACAACAACGTGACCAACTGGCTGCTGGAACATAAGAAAACAGGTGAGCCGGGTATCTATAATAAATTCCTTAACGGGGAAGATTACAGTAGCGCACTGGACTCATTTTGCCAGCGTCTTCTACTTATAAACGACGGGTTTGCCGATTATGGTCTGGACCTGAAAGAGGCAAGAGACTTTATCCGGTTTCGTGTTGATCAGGCCAAGACTGTTTGTACAGCCTTGGAAAGGTGTTGGCATCGGGATATGTAAACCGTACCGATATCTATCTTGCTGCCCGCGAAATACTGGCATCCATCGGGGAGGCCCATTCGGGATGGAACTCCGTAAATATGCTTAACAACAACGGCATTAATGCACGGTTTATCGATCTTTGCGGCTTTAACGACAATGAGCCTTTAACAATTGACAAGCGAATACACAAGGAGTTCAGTGGAATTGACTTTAGCAATGTGCTGTGTATCGCAACCGGCTATACCAAGGGCACAGAAGGTATCATGCGCGCCTTTGACAGAGGTTACAGCGAGGTTACTTTCAGCAAGATTGCCGTTGAGGTGAAAGCCGAAGAGGCAGTTATTCACAAGGAGTACCACCTCTCGAGTGCCGATCCCAAGATTGTGGGTGTGGAGAACAGTATCCCTGTTGGCCATACTAATTACATAATTGCTGATCAGCTGGCTGATATCGGTATGGAGGCTATTCATCCCAAAGCGGCTAAACCTCTCGAGTTGGCCGGGATCAATATTCGAATAAAGAACACATTCGATCCCGATCATCCCGGTACTCTTATTTCCCGTGATTATATTTCGCCCGAACCGCGAGTGGAGATAGTATCAGGGTCGCGCAAGGTGACTGCAATAGAGATACACGACCCTATGATGGTGGGAGAAGTAGGTTTTGACGGGCGAATTATGCAGTATTTCGTGAAGTATGGGGTGAGCTACATTCTTAAATCGACCAATGCAAACTCAATAACCATGGTTGTATGGGAGAACGAAAAAAAGCAACGAACTAATTAAGGTTTTAAATGATGTGTTTTATCAGGTAACCGCAAAACCTTCTGCCATTGTCTGTGTAATGGGAAGCAATATTGCAATGCCCGGTTTTTTTGTACAGAGCAGCAAAAGCACTATATGAGAATGGTATTAATATAGAGAGTTTTGCCCAATCGCTTATGCAGGTCAATATGCAGTTCGTAATTGCACGCGAGCAATATGAGGATGCTGTAATTTCGCTGAACAGAGAGCTATGTAAGATGGACAGATAGAACGCCATAACGTGTAGTTATGCGCTACCGGCAGGCAGTTTAGGGTTGTTTGCTGTTTTGGCTGTAATTATGTTTTTTTCAAAAAACTGGAGTATTAACTATTTTTTTATTCTTCCTCAAATATTTGGTATAAAAAAAATCGTTATAGGGGAAGCGTTGAATATGTATCTCCTTCACCTTATCGTAGATAAGTTGTTTCAGAACTTCAATATTCTCTTTCTCTTTAGCAGAGATGAAAATGCAGTTTTCTTTTATCTTACTTAGCCATGTTTGTTTAAGCTCTTCAAGTGTATAGTTTTCACGTTTTTTTGGCGTAAGGTCGTCTTCATCTTTAACGACATGTGTAAAAGCATCGATCTTGTTAAAAACCAGGATTGACGGTTTTTTCGGTATCATCGATCTCGTAGAGAGTCTTCTCTACCACATTTATCTGCTCTTCGAAAGCAGGATGTGAAATGTCCACCACATGCATGAGGATGTCAGCTTCACGCACTTCGTCAAGCGTCGATTTAAACGATTCTATAAGGTGAGTGGGCAGTTTGCGTATAAATCCGACAGTGTCGGTAAGCAGAAACGGCAGGTTTTGCACTGTAACCTTTCGTACAGTGGTATCAAGAGTTGCGAATAGTTTGTTCTCAGCAAAAACCTCACTCTTGCTTAGAAGGTTCATCAGGGTCGATTTTCCTACGTTTGTGTAGCCTACCAGGGCTACACGTACCAGTTTACCCCGGTTCTTTCGTTGTACGGACTTCTGTTTGTCGATATCTTTCAGTTCCTGTTTCAAACGGGTAATCTTGTCGAGAATGATTCGTCGGTCGGTCTCCAGCTGTGTCTCACCCGGCCCGCGCATAATGGTCCCCCCCCGCCTCCCCCCTCTGCCTCTCAAGGTGAGTCCACATTCGGGTGAGCCTGGGAAGCAGGTACTGGTATTGTGCCAGCTCAACCTGTGCTTTGGCGTGGGCTGTCTTTGCACGCATCGCGAAAATATCAAGAATAAGGCTTGTACGATCCATAATGCGTACCTGAAGCTCCCCCCCTCAATATTACGGAGCTGCCTGGCAGACAACTCATCATCAAATATCACAACGCCAACTTCATTCTCTTTGTCTTTCACGTAGTCCTCAATCTCCAGGAGCTTTCCCTTGCCCACAAATGTAGTGGAGTTGGGTATATCCATACGCTGGACAAAGCGTTTCCCCCCCGGTGCAAGTCCTGCCGTCTCGGCAAGGAATGCCAGCTCATTCAGGTACTCGTTCACCTTTTCTTCGTTCTGCTCGGGTGTGATGAGCCCGACCAGAACGGCGGTTTCATTTTTAATCTCGTTGACAATAAAGTCTTTCATATAATTGGTCTATTTTTCAAAACCAGAATCCTATTCCGGCGGTAAAAACAGCCTGCGAATAATTTTGAATGAACTGGTATTTCAATTCAAAATTTGCCCTGATCTTGTAGCCTATGTCATGTTGGAACCCACCTCCAAGGTTAATACCTATACGGTGATCACTCCGGCCCTCTGTGAGGATATCTCCTTTTATTGTTGCTTCGTGTTTCCAATTTGAAAAGTGTACGCCTGTTACCGGGTAGAGTGATGACGAGAGAGAAATAGGAATAATGAAATGGGCATCGGTATCTATCATCCACATGCTTTCACCTTTTCGCTCAAGAAAATGGGTAAATGAGGGTGCAAACCGTATATTGTTGGCATAATAGTAGTGAATATGAACCCGCTTCCGGGGCTGTTTATTCCCGATCCGTAACCCACATGGGCGCCTGTGCCAATGGTACCATCGAATTGTGCAGCTGCTTTAGAAAGGGGCAATAGCAGAAAACTGAGAGTAAGGAGGTCGATTTTTCATATTCTATTGTTTTTTATACTAAGCGGATTAAGGGGCAGAAACTGTTGAGTAAAACTTTTATATCCGGTCAGTGTGTTACTGCCGCAAAGTTAGTAAAACGGGGGGCGAAAAAATCAAACAGATCAGATAATCATACCGCTGCCCAGGCATAAACGGCACTCTTTGTCATACACAACGCCAAACTGTCCTGCAGCTATCCCCTGTATGGGTTTATCGGAGTAAATACGGTACATATCGCCTATTTTGGAAATCTTTCCACTGGTGAATTCTGGTGTATGCCTTATTTTGAACGTTATCTCTTTCTCGTCATCGAAGTCGCCCCACACATCTCCGGTAATAAAATCAAAGCCCTGAAGATTGATAACTTCTCCGTATTGATGTTTAGTATCGTATCCTTTTGAAACATATACTATATTCCTGTCTACATCTTTTTTTTATCACGAACCAGGGGCCACCACTCAATCCAAGCCCTTTGCGCTGGCCGATGGTGTGGAACCAGAACCCCCCCTGATGTTTTCCCAGTATATTGCCAGTTTCAAGCTCAACTATAAGCCCTTCCTTACGCCCCCCCAGATATCGTTCAATAAAATCGTTATAATTTACTTTCCCTAGGAAGCATATTCCCTGGCTGTCTTTGCGTTGCGCCGATGGCAGTTTCTGCTTTGCAGCAATTGCCCGTACTTCCGATTTAAGCAGGTTGCCAATGGGGAACATCAGCCTGGATATCTGTACATAGTTTATCTGTCCCAGGAAATATGTTTGGTCCTTAACGCGGTCTTTCGCCGTAGAGAGCCAGGTCAGGCCCTCTTGTTCTGTTGTTGTTGCATAATGGCCGGTGGCAATCTTGTCGAAACAGTGTCCCCATTTTTGTTCAAATATTCCGAACTTTATCAGCTTGTTGCACATCATATCGGGATTGGGAGTAAGGCCTCGTTTGACTGACTCAATTGTGTATCGGACTACGCTGTCCCAATATTCCTTGTGTAACGATACAACCTCGAAATTGCAGCCATATTTAGCAGCAATGTATGACACTATCTCTATATCTTCCTCCGAAGGACAATCAATATAGCCGTCTTTGTCTTCCATCCCTATTTTTATGTAATAAATTGTCGGATCGTAGCCCATCTCTTTCAACTGATGCACCACAACCGAACTGTCTACTCCGCCTGAAACTAAAGCTGCTATCTTCATTTTATTGAAATTGATTTGCAAAGTTACGAATAAGAATTGAATAGCAGAAAATAGGTTATTTAATGTTTAAAATAATCGAATCAAGAAAAAAATAGTATTACCTTTACATCTTCGGATTGGTCTGTAAACAAGCCATTGCCGAGATACGCCGCGGCAGGGAGTAATACCTGAGTGAGCCGCTTGCCCCCCCGTGGAATTCGGGCCTGAGAGATAAAATAAAAAAAACGATATAA
>JMBX01000114.1_pt1 | contig 20437 bp, 44 predicted proteins | sample 616521 | NCBI WGS metagenome assembly JMBX01 (sample SAMN02727906, study PRJNA239997) | anaerobic digester metagenome | biome: anaerobic digester; isolation source: mesophilic anaerobic digester inoculated with municipal waste water sludge... | place: Germany: Bielefeld University, CeBiTec ...
CAAAGCCGATCCTGATACCAAGGAAATTCCGGTTATTTTGCTAACCGCCTTGGGTGGGGGGAATATGATAAAGTCATCGGGCTTGATTTAGGCGCGGATGACTATATCTCGAAACCATTTAGTGTGATGGAACTTTTAGCACGTATTCGTGCGGTGAAACGTCGCAGCAACAGCACAATTATCCAGCATCTTGAGTACAACGGCATTGAAATTAACTATCTCAATCGTACAGCGCGCGTTGATGGGGGGAAGAATTAGACCTGACCTTTAAAGAGTTTGAACTCTTGTTTCAACTTTTTTTTCTCATCCTGGCATGGCCTATTCGCGCGAAAAACTGCTGGAAAGCGTTTGGGGGGCTATGACTTTGAAGGTGGCACACGCACTGTGGATGTGCATGTTGCTTCACTGCGCAAGAAACTGGGCTCAAAGGGCTCTTTGATTAAAACGGTACGTAATATAGGCTATAAGGCAGGCGCTGAGGCATGAAGCGCCGCATGAATCTGATTAACACGCTGGTTATCGTGCTTGCGGTACTTGCCGTGTCAGTTGCGGTTACCTTTATTTACAATCGTATGTGGCTCGGCAACCAACTAACCTGGATGCGCGAGACCATACGTTTTACAGTAGCGTAGTTGATGCAGATACTGAAAACCAAATTGAGATCCTTAAAAAGTTAAACAGCAAATATAGAAGTGTACGGGTAACCTTAATCGACCCAAACGGCGATGTTATTTATGACAGCGATATCAATGTCAACGAATTCCGCCTTGAGAACCATGCTGAACGAAAAGAATTCAGGGAGGCTTTGCTGGGTAAACTCGGCGAAGACATCCGACGCTCTGAAAGTGTTGGCGAAGATAGCTTTTACTTTGCCATGCGTGTTGAAGGGGGGGCAATGTGGTGCGTCTTTCGCAACAGTGGAAGAACATGGCTGGCTTGTTAGGGAAAGCCATGCCAACAACCGCGGTTGTTGCGGTGCTGGCGATTATCATAAGTGCTTTTTTTCACCCATCATACGTCAAAGCGGATATTGGAACCTATTGATTATTACGCTGAAAACCTTGAGCAAATTATGCTTGCCGAAACAGAGGACATCCCGGTTTATGATGAACTTTTGCCTTTTGTGCGCGAACTCCGTGTACAAAAGAAAACTATTGACGCACACCTGGAAGAACTCAAATATCAAAGCGAAACCATCAACCGCTTAATCCGCGACGCGCGCGAAGGCATGGTGTTGATGGATTCCGATCTCACTATCCTTAGCATTAATACCAGCGCGGTGCGCTTGTTGGAAGGTGATGTGGGTTCAGAATATCGTGGCAAAGACTTTTTGTACTTATGCCGTTTGCCGGAAATTTACCATAAACTCGAACAAAGCTCAGACAGTGAGCATGAAACCTTCACGGTAGAAATGAGCAGTACGCTTTTGCGTATTTATATCAACCGTGTCCTAAGACAAGATGAATTATATGGGGTCATGATGATCATAGCTGATGACTCAGAGAATTTGCGACTCGAAAAACAACGCAAAGAATTTACTGCCAACGTTAGCCATGAATTGCGCAGTCCGCTGACGGCAATTAATGGTTACGCTGAACTATTGAAAAACGGCATGGTGGATGCCGACGATGTGAAACGCATTGGGGGGGCACGATTTCTGATGAGGGGGGGCGGCGTTTGTCGGCTATCATCGATGACATCATTAAACTTTCACAGTTTGACGAAAGCAAGGTGCAACACGTTAGCACCGAAATTGACCTGGATGCCTATTTACAACAGATATTGGCAGTGTATAAAGAACCTATAAGCCAACGCGCACTCAAATTGAGCATCACCCTGGAAGGTGAAAAGACTTTGTTCTTTCCCGAAGCGATGCTGCATGATGTGTTGGATAATTTGATTTCTAACGCCATAAAGTACAATCGTGATGGGGGGGTAGTATTGACGTTTGGGTTAGCAATCAAGCCAATGAACTCCGTCTGCGTGTAGCTGATACTGGCATTGGTATCCCGGAAGAGCATATTGGGCGCGTTTTTGAGCGTTTCTATATGGTAGACAAAGCCAGATCAAGAGCGATTTCTGGTTCAGGATTAGGTCTGGCGATTGTAAAACATGTGGTTGAATTTATTGGAGGTAAGGTCTTTTTGGAAAGCGAAGTGAATCAGGGTACGACGATTGAAGTTTTCTTGCCAAAAACAGACCTGAATTCAGATGAGGATAATGACCATTATTTTATTCTCCCGATTTCAAGCCCACATTTTGTGGGCTTGAAATTTTCACACCATTATTAATGGAAGATAAAAGGAATTTTAAAAAAATCGTTTAGCTGATTAGCGTTTTAATAACGAAGGAGAGAAAATGTCAAAAAGGAACAAAATTATTGCTTTGCTGCTGATGGCAATTCTGTTGGTTGCCTGTGCAGGTGGGGGCAAAGAAAAGAGAAACTGAAAAAGAAGCTATCTTTGAAGTACTTTCATCAAAGTTTATTGAAATGTTGTCTAAAATGATTCAACCAAAGATAATGATGACGAACCAGACAACACAGATGAAGAGCCGACTGTTAGAGATGGGGATGATTACGCGATTAATGAAGATGTCAATGTCCAGGAAAGCGTTATTTATGATGATGGTGGCATAAAAGTAACCGTTTTGTCGTTGGATTTCCGCGGTTGGATGGGTCCAGAACTCAGATTTCTGATCGAAAATAATTCAGAAAAAGCAATTATGTTACAAGCAAGCGACCTTGTGATTAACGGTTACATGATAAACCCGATTATGTCTGCCGAAGTGGAAGCGGGGGAAAAGGTTAATGACGAACTGACTGTTTTGAACAGCGATCTTGAAAGCGCCGGAATTGAAACAATCCAATATTTTTCGTTCAACCTGCGTGTCATTGACAGCGCAGACTGGGCAAAAACATTTATCACGGATACGATTCGTATAGAGACCGACGCGAACCCTGCTTTCATCCAAAAAGTTGATGACAGTGGCACCGTTTTGGTTGAACAAAAAGGGGGGTGCGCATCATTATGAAAGAACTGCTTACTGAACAAGAGTTTTGGGGGGGTGCAGAGCTTCTGCTGTTCATTGAAAACAATTCAGGGCAGGACATTTCTGTTACTGTAAAGGATGTAACTGCAAATGGATTGGCGGTTAATCCCCTTTTCTATGCGGATGTTTTGTCAGGCACGAAAGCCTTTGCTGGTCTCGGCTTTTTGGAGAATGATTTAAAAGAAAATGGCATTCGCGATATTAGAGAAATTGAACTCTACTTCAATGTTATTGACAAGAACAACTTTAGAGCTGTTTTTAAAACTGATAAAATCACAATTACATTTGACTAGATGGAAATAATAACTTACAAAGTTTACATGGTCTGCTAAGCACGTAAACTTTCCCAGTAAGAAACTAATCATCGGTGCGTGGCATTCTCGCCACGTACTGTTATCATTTCTGTCGCTATCTCGTTGCGTTGTTTTGCTTGAGTATTATTTGCTTTTGGCGAAAGCGTTTTGACAAGTGGTTTATTGCGCATGTGTTTAATAAAAAAATACCCAAGGTGCATTAATTGCTATCCAAATTTAAGCATGACGTAAAAACCACATGTATTAAAGCGAAAACTTGTTGTATAATTTGATAAACATTATTTCCATCAATAATTCTTAGAGGCCAGGGAATGAGAAAAGTAAAAGTTAATTGCATATCGATTTTGATGGTGCTAGCTTTGTTTGCCTGTTCACCACAAAACGGTGGGTTAGCAAGGAACCCGGTTGCTGAAACGATTGCTGCAATGGACATGGAAGCCACCCTTATTGCACATGAGCTAATCGAAACCCAACTAGCAGGACTTACAAATGCTTGTCCAAATGAGATTGAAACTCCATATGGCTTAATCAGACCAGATTGCTCAGTTACAGTTGCTGAAAGACTCATTTATGACACGGAACAAATTAAAGTGACTATTAAGTCACTTTACTTCGATACCAGTTCAGCCCCCCCAGCGCTTCTGTTTTGGGTTGAAAACAACACCTATGGCGGGCTAAATCTGCGGGCAGTAGACTTACAAATCAATGGATTTATGATGAAGGGTGCTTTTAATGCCAGGATTCCCGCGCAATCCCAAGGTTTAGTTGCCTTGTGGGTTGCGAGTGATGCCCTTGCAGCTGCAGGTGTGGAAACCATCCAATACTTTGAGTTCAACCTTGCCATAGACGAAAGCCAAAACTGGAGTCAATCCATCACAACTGAACGTATTCGGATTAATACCAATGCTGCCCCTGGTGGTGTGCTTGCACTTAATCGACGAGATATACAACTATTGGATCGCGAAGGGATTCGTGTTTATCTTAATCGTTATGAAAACCCCACTCATTATACAGGAGCGCAGTTTTTAATTATGGTTGAGAACAATACCGATATTGACATTGAACTAACGGCACTTGATTTGAAAATAAATGATCATGAATGTGAATCCTCGTATGAAACACATGTACTGGCTGGCTTGAAGTCCGTTGAAGAATTAAGCCTGCCGGAAGATCAACTCGCCACAAATAATATTGAGCGGGTTGAAACGTTGGTTTTTCGCCTTCAAGTGATGCGTAAAGACACCAGAACGCTCATTTTCAATACAGATCTCATTGAACTGGTGTTCGAACAACCCTAATTTTAAATTTGCCAAAAGGAGAGTCTTATGAATGTTTGTCCAAACTGCGCATTTATCATCTGGAATAAAACTGAAAATTGCCCGAAGTGTGGCTTGTCCTTTTCTGCTGCGCCAGCGATTGATTTGGAGAATGAACAGGTTTATCGCGCTGTGGTGGCGTCATCCGCGATTAAAACACGATGGAGATGGAGAAAGTCCGTCGGTGGGTGATTGCGATAGGAATCAGCTCGCTGGTGAGTGGTTTGGCCGTGTTGATTATTGTTTTGTTAGCAGTGATTAGCTTATGGTAGTTTCTCAATTATTTACAGCTCGCTGAAGTTGAACGCATATTATGCAAAAATGAAGGCTTGGAAACTTGTGCCGGCAAGGAGACCTTGGCGAACGAGACAGTAAATTTGAGTTTGCATTGCGTGCAAGCCAAGTGCTGACAGGCGGGCTTAGTATTTGTTTATTGTCATCAACATTTTGGGCTATTTTTGGCTAATTATTTTGCGGAAAAGACTCGCTTAATTTCACGCTCTACCTTATAATAGGCAAGCTTGGTGAAAAACCAGGCAAAAAGACAAAACAAAATCAGAAATCACCCTTGCGCTGTATGACAAGGTGTGATATAAATGATAAGTTGCCCCCCTTTCGGGGCATGTTTTGACATTGGCAGTTTAAGAATGTCGCCGCGTGGGCAGAATCGCTACACAGAGCTTCATTAACTGAATTGCACGGAGATGATGCAGCCTAGCCCAGGCTGACAGTCTCGCTAAATTACAAACAGGAGAATAGTATGTTAAAAGGGCTTATTGGAAGAAAGATCGGCATGACCCAGATCTTCGACGAAAGCGGACGTGCAATTCCGGTGACGCTTATCGAAGCTGGGCCTTGTTTTGTTTCTCAGATAAAGACTCCTGAAACTGACGGATATTCCGCGGTTCAGTTAGCCTTTGGCGCTGTGAAACCAAAACGATTGTCAAAAGCAGAGCTTGGCCATCTTAAGGTCAACAATCTGCCACCTGTGCGCGTCTTGCGCGAAATTCGCACGAAGAAAATTGGCGACGTCAAACCCGGTGACACAATTACCGCGGACGTCTTCGAAACGGGCGATTATGTTGATGTCATTGGCACCTCAAAGGCAAAGGTTTTGCCGGTGTCATGAAACGCCACGGTTTTGGCGGTGGTCTAAAGACCCATGGTCAATCCGACCGCTGGCGCGCGCCAGGTGCGTCTGGACAGGGTTCAACCCCCCCGGGACGTGTCTTTAAGGGCAAAAAGTTCCCCGGACAAATGGGAAATGTGCGCGTGACATCTTCGCATATTCGTGTTGCATTGGTTGATGCTGAGCGCAACCTTATCGCTGTTCAAGGCTCCGTTCCCGGCGCCAAGGGCGATACAGTGATCATTCGCGCGGCGGCCAAGCAATAGGACGTCTGATTGGAGAGATAAATCATGAAACTCGATGTCTATAACTTAAAAGCAGAAAAAGTAAGCGACGTTGAACTGCCCGAAGAAATCTTCGCGGCAAAAGTCAATGTCGATTTGATGCATCAGGCATATCAACGCCAAATGGCGAACGCACGCCTTGGCACGCACAACACTAAACGACGTGCCGAAGTGCGTGGCGGAGCAGGTAAGCCATTTAAGCAAAAGGGACTGGTCGCGCCCGACGTGGTAGCATGAAGTCTGCCCAGCATGTGGGTGGTGGTCGCATTTTCACCCCCAAACCGCGTGATTATAGCCAGGAAATGCCTCGCAAGATGCGCCGAGCCGCTTTGCGCTCCGCGCTGACGGTTGTTGCTAATGATGAGAAAATCATTATGCTCGATAATCTCAACATGCCTGAAGCAAAAACCGCTGAATTAGCAAAATCAATAAAAGCTCTTGCTGGCGATAATCGCGTGTTAGTGCTCATCCCAGGAAACAGTGAAGAAAATGAAAACTTCATCAAATCCGGGCGAAATCTGGCAAACGCCAGGCTGTTGCAGGCACGCTATTTGAACATTCGCGATTTGCTGATTTCAGATAAAGTAATCATCCCGCTTGAAGCATTAGATGTTATCAAGAGCTATTTGGGATAGGAAGGTGAAGTAAAATGACTATTTCAGCATTTGATATCATCCGCCAACCAATCGTCACTGAAAAAAAAGCAACTATTTGGCTGGTCAGCTTCAGCAATATGTGTTTGAAGTCGCTTCGTTTGCCACCCGCGAGCAAGTAAAGACCGCCATCGAAACCGCTTTTGATGTGAAGGTTGAGCGCGTCAATATTATCAACGCTCCGGCCAAGTCAACCCGGAACTCACGTTCCCGCCGGTTGACCATTCGCAAGCGTGGCTACAAAAAAAGCCATTGTTACGCTGCGCGCCGGAGACCGCATCCCATTCTTTGAGGGAGTAGAATAATGGCAGTTAAAGTATACAAACCCACTAGCCCTGGTCAACGACACAAGACCAGTTATACGTTTGAAGAAATTACAAAGACCACGCCCGAGCGCAGCTTAATCTACACCAAGAAAAACCGCGCCGGCCGAAACGCCCAGGGTCGCATTACCGTGCGCCATCGTGGTGGTGGTTCCAAGCGACAAATTCGCATCGTGGACTTCAAACGCAACAAACATGACATCCCCCCCGCCAAAGTAGCGGCGATTGAATACGATCCCAACCGCACTGCCCGCCTGGCTTTGCTCCATTATGCTGATGGCGAAAACGCTATATCTTGGCTCCCATCGGCGTGAAAGTTGGCGACACCTTGTTTTCTGGCACTCAGGTTGAAATCCGACCCGGCAACAACTTGCCCCTGGCAAACATTCCGGTTGGTACAACTATCCATGCCATTGAAATGCAGCCCGGCAAGGGTGCGCAAATTGCCCGTTCAGCGGGTGTTTCAGCGCAACTCCTGGCCAAAGAAGGCCGCTACGCACATGTGCGTATGCCATCTGGTGAAGTCCGCTTAGTTTTGCAAGACTGCAGCGCCACTATTGGTCAGGTTGGTAATGTTGAACACAGTAACATCAAATTGGGCAAAGCGGGACGTTCGCGTCATATGGGACGTCGTCCAGCTGTCCGCGGGTCGGCAATGTCTCCGCGGGACCATCCCCCCCATGGTGGTGGTGAAGGCAAGACCGGTATCGGTATGGCTGGTCCTAAGACCCCCCCTTGGGGCAAGCCCACGCTTGGTTACAAAACCCGTCGCAATAAGCGCACGGATGACATGATTATTCGCCACCGCTCCAAGGCTAAACGCCGCTAGTGGTTGAGAGATAGAAAGGAAATAAACTATGTCGCGATCATTGAAAAAGGGCCATTTATTGACCCGAAACTATTGAAAAAAGTCGAAGATATGAACGCCAAGGGCGATAAGAAAGTTATTCGCACCTGGAGTCGTGCCAGTGTTATCTTCCCGCAGATGGTAGGCCACACCATCGCCGTCCATGACGGACGCCGACATGTGCCCATCTATGTGACCGAGAACATGGTCGGCCATCGACTTGGCGAGTTTGCTCCAACCCGTTGGTTCCGTGGGCACGTGGCTGAGAAGAAAGGCAGATAAAGAAAATGGCACAAGATATTATTGCTAAGCTTTCAAACTTTGCGAATTCTGCACAAAAGACCCGCCTGGTTATTGACCTGGTGCGTGGCAAGCCTGCTTTGAAGGCCTTGGAAATTCTCGCAACAACCCCCCCGAACAAAGCTGCAATGCCTGTTCGTAAACTCATCTATCAGCGATTTCGAACGCGGAAGAGAACTTTGGTATTAGCCGAGACGATTTGGTAGTTTATCGCATTTTTGCTGATGAAGCACCAACCGCAAATGGCGACGTTTTGGTGCCCGCGGACGTTTTAAGCCTATGTTAAAACGCCGTTCGCACATCACTGTTATCTTGCGTGAGACTGAGCAGAATTAAGGAGATATTATGGGTCGAAAAGTACATCCAATAGGTTTTCGAGTAGGCGTCAACAAACCCTGGTTGGGTCGTTGGTACGCTGAAGGCAAAGAATATACTGAGCAACTGCATCAAGATTTGGCAATCCGCGAACTCGTGCGCAAAGAAGCCGAACGTGCTGGCGTGAGCAAGATCGAAATTGAACGTTTCCCTGGCAAAGTGAAGGTCACCCTGCACACTGCCAAGCCCGGCATTTTGATTGGCCGCAAAGGTGAAAGCGTTAAAGCGTTGCGCCAGGAACTTGAAGCGTTGACCGGTCAGAAAATTGACCTTGAAGTCAAAGAGATTAAAGATCCTGACACCGACGCTTATTTGGTAGCACTCAATATTGCCGGCCAGCTTGAACGTCGTATCAGCTATCGCCGCGCTATGAAACGCGCCATCCAACAAGCCATGCGCCAGGGCGCGGAAGGTATCAAGATTCAAGTGGGTGGTCGTTTGGCCGGAGCTGAAATGGCTCGCAGTATAACCCTGCGCGAAGGTCGTGTGCCGTTGCAAACATTGCGCGCGGATATTGATTTTTCACGCGCGAGTGCTTTAACCACTTTCGGTCAAATTGGCATCAAGGTATGGATCTACAAAGGCATTGTTATGCATCAGGCTGAAGAAAAAGTCGAAGCCACCGAAGGTGTCTACGTAAGCGAGTAATTAAAGGAACGAGTGAGGTATTAGATTATGTTGATGCCAAAAAGAGTAAAGTACCGCAAGCAGATGCGCGGTCGCATGAAGGGCAAAGCCCTGCGCGGCTCGACAGTCAGCTTTGGTGAATTTGGACTAAAGGCGCTCGAATGCGGCTATATCTCAGCCCGCAATATCGAGAGTGCCCGACGTGCTATTGTGCACATGATGAAACGCCGCGGTAAGGTGTGGGTGCGTGTCTTCCCAGACAAACCCTATACCAAACGTGCTGCTGAAACCCGCTTGGGTAAAGGTAAAGGTGCTGTGGATCACTGGGTTGCCGTTGTGCGCCCAGGAAGAATCCTGTTTGAAATCACCACCGCTGACCCCCCCGAAGTGGCAAAAGCTGCCCTTAACCGCGCCCGATACAAACTTGGTTTTAAAACCAAGATTGTTGCCAGAGAAGTATTAGGAGAAGGTTCATAATGAAAATTAAAGAAATTCGCGAACTTTCAACTGAGCAGATTAAAACAAATTTGCTAAATACACGACAGGAACTGATGAATCTGCGCTTCCAAATGGTTACTGGTCAACTGACCGATACAAGCCGTTTTAAAGCTGCCCGTCGTGATATCGCGCGATTTGAGACCATTCTCAACGAACGCGCTCGCGCAGAACAGGAAGGTAAGTAATGAATAATCGCCGAAGACTAAATGGTGTGGTTAAAAGCAATAAGATGGACAAAACCATCATCGTTGACGTAGACCGAACCTTTGCGCATCCACTTTATCACAAAGTTGTGACCCGAAAAAAAGTCTTACAAAGCACATGATCCTTTCGGTTGCAATGTTGGCGATAAGGTAACTATTGTCGAATCAAACCCATTTCGCGCACCGTGCGCTGGGTTGTTGAGAAGATTCTGGTAGAAGAAATCCGCCAGGAAAACATTGAATCAGTCCAGGAAATGGAACAAGCCATTGAAGAGGCTATTGTTGAAGAAACCGAAGAGACTGTTGAAGAAGCTGAACAAGCGGAAGATGAGGAATAACAATGATCCAAAAAGAGTCCCGCTTAAAAATTGCAGATAACACTGGCGCGCGCGAAATTCTGGTTATTCAGGTTGTGGGTGGCACCCGACGTCGTTACGCTACTGTTGGCGATATCGTCACAGCTACCGTAAAAGCGCAACCCCCCACAAAGCTCCGTTAAAAGAGCGAAATTGTGAAAGCCGTTATTGTGCGTGTTTCAAAGGCGTATCGCCGAGCTGATGGCTCAACCATTTGTTTTGACGACAATGCAGCCGTTATTTTGGACAACGATGGCGTAAACCCCCCCGTGGTACACGTATCTTTGGCCCAGTAGCTCGCGAACTGCGCGAAAAAGGCTACATGAAAATAGTATCGTTAGCACCGGAAGTGTACTAGAGCTAATGAGTGAATGGAGCGTCTAATGAAGATGAAGATACGTAAAGGTGATCGTGTTCGCGTTATGCGTGGCGACGAAGCTGACAAAACAAAGTCGGCGAAGTTATCCGCGTGTTACCCAAAGAGAACCGCGTTGTGGTTCAGGGCGTGAACCTGGTCAAAAACATCAAAAACAACAGCAAACCGGCGGTGGCAAGACCATCCCCAGTGGCATTCGTGAGTTCGAAGCGCCCATACATGCATCTAATGTCATGGTTGTGGATAGCATCACAGAACGCGCCAGCCGCCGTGTAAGACGTGGCAAAGCCGCTGAAGAAGCCAAACCGGCTACCAAGCGCGCCACTGCTAAGAAAGAAACTGTGGCAGCTGAGCCAAAAGCGAAAGCTACTGAAGCTAAAAAGTCCGCCACTCCAAAAACTGCCAAGGCAGATGAAGGCGCAGGTAAATAATAAATGAACAGACTACTTGAACAATACAAAAATGAATACGCGCCCGCCCTTTTTGAAGAACTCGGTCTTGATAACGTCATGCAGGTGCCGAAAATCAAAAAAAAGTTGTCATCAACATTGGCGTTGGCGAAGCCCTTGAAAACCCCCCCAAAGCCCTCGACGCGGCGGTGAACGACCTGACCATCATTACCGGTCAGAAACCGATCATTATCGCTGCCAAAAAGGCTATTTCAAACTTCAAACTGCGCGAAGGCCGCCAAATCGGCGTAAAAGTTACCTTGCGCGGTGAGAAGATGTGGGCATTTTTGGACCGCTTGATCAATGTTGCTTTGCCCCGTGTACGTGACTTTCGGGGGGGTATCTCGGCTGACTCCTTTGACGGTCGCGGCAACTATACTTTAGGTCTTACTGAACAACTGATTTTCCCTGAAATTCAGTACGATAAGATTGATAAAGTGCGCGGTATGGAAATCAGTATCGTCACCAATGCAACCAATGATGATCACGGTCGGGCATTGCTTAGCAAATTTGGCATGCCCTTTATGAAAGGAAACTAATGGCTAAAAAGAGTATGATTCACCGTGAATATCGGCGAAAATATCCCACCAGGGTTGTCAGTCGCTGTCGAGTGTGTGGCAGGCCACGCGGTTATATGCGCAAATTTGGCTTGTGCCGCATTTGTTTTCGAGAATTGGCACTTCAGGGAAAAATCCCTGGAGTAAAGAAATCATCCTGGTAATTGAAGCTGGAGGCTAGAGAATTATGACTATAACAGATCCAATTGCCGATATGTTGACCAGAATTCGCAATGGCGCGATGGCTGGTTTGTCCACCGTGGCTATGCCACATTCCAAGCTAAAAGCTGAAGTTGCCCGCATCCTCGTTGAGGAAGGCTACCTGGCTGATTACGAAGTCTTGGAAGGTAAAAACGAGACCCATAAGGTCTTGCAGGTTAAACTAAAGTACATTGGCGAGCGACGTCAACGTCGTCCACTCATTACTGGTTTGCAACGCGTTTCAAGCCCTGGATGCCGCGTGTATACTTCGAAGAAAGATATCCCTGGGTGCTTTCTGGTATCGGCATCGCTATTTTGTCTACCCCCCCTAAAGGTGTTATGACCGGCGCGCGTGCCCGCAAATTGGGTGTCGGTGGCGAGATACTCTGCGAGGTTTGGTAGGAGGTAGGATATGTCGCGTATCGGTAAATTACCAATCACCCTGCCCAAGGGTGTTGAAGTAAAAATTGACGGACAAAAAGTGAGTGTCAAAGGTCCTAAAGGACAACTTGAACGAACTTTTGCGCCGGAAATCGAATTGAAATTAGAAGATGGTACCATCACCGTTAGTCGTCCAAACGACGAGCCGCATGTGCGTGCTTTACACGGCACCACCCGCGCGCTGCTGAACAACATGATTGTTGGCTGTGGCGAAGGTTTTACCCGCGTTTTGGAATATAACGGTGTGGGTTATCGTGCTGAGTTGCAGGGCAAAGACCTGGTTTTGAACGTGGGTTATTCGCATCCTGTTAACTACCCTGCGCCCGATGGCATCGAATTTGATGTAGACGCAAGAGCACGCACCATTAAGATTATGGGCAGAGACCGCCAGCAAGTTGGCCAGGTCGCTGCTGAAATACGCAAAGTGCGCCCACCAGAGCGCTATCATGGTACCGGTATTCGCTATCAGGGCGAAGAAGTTAAACTCAAGGCTGGTAAGTCTGGCAGGACCGGTAAGTAGAGGTAAACATGGCAAAGAAATCAAGAAACCAAGCTAGATTGCATCGCGCCAAACGCGTACGCAAGAAGATATTTGGCACGCCGGAGCGACCACGCTTGAACGTTTTAGAAGTATTAATGAAATCTACGTTCAGATCATTGATGATCACAGTGGGACTACGCTGGCTTCGGCATCGAGTGTGGACAAAAGTCTGCGCGACGCCATGGATGGCAAAAACAAAATCGACCAGGCCCGCCTGGTTGGCGAAGAAATTGCCAAACGTGCCCTTGATAAGGGTATTAAAAAAAGTGGTCATGGACCGCGCTGGTTATTTTTATACCGGTCGCATCAAGTCGATGGCCGAAGGTGCTCGTAAGGGCGGCTTAGAATTCTAAATCGAGGATACTATGGATGAATTTCAAGGATTAGAACAACAATACGACGAACGTGTCATCGATATCGCCCGCGTTGCGAAAGTTGTCAAAGGCGGTCGCCGCTTTTCATATCGTGTCACCTTAGTGGTTGGCGACAACAACGGTAACATCGGCTTAGGCATCGGCAAAGCTTTGGCTGTGCCTGATGCGATGCGCAAAGCTTCTGATCGCGCGTATAAAAACATGCGTCCGGTCAGCTTGCATGGAACATCCATCGCGCACGAAGTTATCGGTGTTCAAAGTGGTGCCAAAGTCTTGCTAAAACCCGCTTCGCCCGGTACTGGCGTTATCGCCGCGGGTGGTGTGCGCGCGGTTTTGGAAGCAGCTGGCATTACGGATATTTTGACCAAATCTCTCGGCAGCGCGAACATGCTCAACATTGTGCTCGCAACGTTTAACGCGCTTGACCAACTCAAATCGCCCGAGATTGTGGCACTGGAACGTGGCAAAGATGTGCGTGACGTGACACCTTATTGGGATCGGAGGAGACGTGGCTAAAAAAACCAGCTAAGAAGAATATGCTTCGCATTAAACTCGTAAAGAGTGGTATCGGTTACACCGTAAAAACAAAAAGAACCCTGAGTGCGCTTGGCTTCAAGAAACTCCAGGAAGTTGTCGAACACGAAGACACGCCCATCATTCGGGGGGGTATGCTGGATAAAGTCTCACATTTGGTCGAGATTGAATCAGCGTTAGAGGAGAAATAAGATGCAATTACATGATCTTAAACCTAACGAAGGCGCTAAAAAGGTCGCAAACGTGTTGGCCGTGGTACTGGATCTGGCATGGGCAAAAGTGCCGGCCGTGGTACCAAAGGACAAAGTGCGCGCACCAGCGGTGGTGTAAGACTTTACCACCAGGGTGGTAACTTGCCCTTCTACCGCAAACTGCCCTTCCTGCGTGGTGAAGGCTTTACGCCTGTCAATCGCGTGCGCTATGCCGAGGTAAACCTGGACGCTCTCACCCCCCCATACAAAAAGGGTGATGAAGTTAACCCGGAAAACCTCAAAGCAAACGGTTTGCTAAAAGGAAAAGGACTGCCTGTCAAGATAATGGGTCGTGGCGAAATAAAAGTTGCACTCAATATCAAAGCTCATAAGGTTACCGAGGGTGCCCGCCAGAAGATTGAAGCTGCTGGTGGTACGATCGAACTGATCGAACTCGCGTAACGATGATAAGGAGACAATAACATGAAACGATCGTCCTGGCGCTATTTATGGAAATCTGAAAGTATACGCAACAAACTGCTCATCACGCTTTTATTGTTGGCAGTATATCGTTTTGTTGCCAATGTGCCGGTGCCTGGGTTAGATCACGCTGCTGTAAAGGAACTGAGCCAGCTTACCGGTGCCGGTGGCAACCTGGTTGGCTTGCTCGACCTGCTTTCCGGTGGCGCGGTTTCGAAATTTTCTGTGTTGGCAATGGGTGTTTACCCGTATATTACCGCGCAGATTATTTTGCAACTGCTAACCCCCAGTTATTCCGGCGCTTGAGCAAAAGATGAAAGATGACCCACGCGAAGGCCGTGTCTGGATGGAAAAATGGACTGTTATTCTTACCATTCCGATGGCATTGCTTTCAGCTTTTGGGCAGATTAATATCTTCAACCAAATGTTGGGTGGCCAGTCGGTTATCCAACACTATGGTTTTAGTGGTGAAAACCTCTTGCCTACCCTGGCGGCGATTATTACGATGGTCGCCGGAACGATGTTTGGTATTTGGCTGGGACAGCTCATTTCTGAGTTTGGCCTGCGTAACCAAGGCCTTAGCCTAATCATCTTTTCGGGTATTGTGTCGCGCTTCCCAGTGACTATCGCGCAAATGGTGCGCCGAGCTGATCCGGCTAACCCTGGCCAGTATATATCTGACCCATGGTGGGCGTTTGTTCTCATCTTTGTGGTCTTTATATTGACCATCTTTGGCATTGTCTACATGCAACTGGGCCGACGCAACGTGCCGGTTATGTTCCCGGGTCGCCGGGTGGGTAACCGCATGTCGATGCCCGTGCGCAGTCAATTGCCCCCCCTGATGATTAACATGGCAGGTATGATTCCGATTATCTTCGCGCAAAGCTTTTGACCTTCCCCCCCGCGATTTTGTCATCGTTCTTCCTGAATAAGACAAACTGGGTTGGAAAAGCTGCCAACTGGGTTTACAGGAACTTTGGCGGTGATACCTGGTGGTATCCTATTATGTTCTTTGTCCTGGTGGTTTTGTTCTGTTACTTCTATACAGACGTGCTCTTTGCGCAACAAGACTACGGCGAAAATCTGAAGAAACAAGGCGCTCAGATTCCTGGTGTTGTGCGTGGCAAACCCACTCAAGACTATCTCACCAGAGTGCAACGCCGCATTACCCTGCCTGGCGCAATCTTCCTGGGTATCATCGCTGTTTTGCCCTACATCATGACTGGCGTCTTCAAGCTCTTTGGCGAGACGAACATCGCAGGTTTGGGCTTGATGCAGGCTTCGGGTCTTTTGATTGTTGTGGGTACCGTGCGCGAAATTGTGCAACTGATTGAAACAGAATTGCGCATGCACGGCTACGATGACAGGCTGATTAACTAAGAGGGCTTTAATCGATGAAAGAGCAAGCCACAATCGTTGTGATGTTAGGAGCCCCCCCGGAACGGGCAAGGGAACACAAGCTGTTTTGCTTGCTGAACGCCTGGGGATTCCGCATATCTCAACCGGGGACCTTTTCCGCGAGCATCTCGCTGCGAACACGCCCCCCTGGGGATTGAGGCTGCTACTTATATGAACAAAGGCGAATTGGTACCTGACGAAATCACGATTACCATGTTGAACGCGCGTCTTGAAGAAGATGACTGCGAAAACGGCGTGGTGTTGGATGGCTACCCACGTACACTTGTGCAGGCTTTGGCGCTTGAGTCCTACTTGGATAGTATCGACGAAGAGCTGACCATGGTCGCGAATCTGGCTGTTCCGGAAGCGTTGATTGTAAAGCGACTTAGCGGACGCTGGATGAGCAAAAGTGGCAATGTGTATCATGCGGAATACAATCCGCCTAAAAGAAAATGGTTTGATGACGAAGACGGCAGTCCGCTTTATCAACGTGAAGACGATAAGGCGGAAACCGTGCTGAATCGCTTGAAAATTTATGAAGCCCAAACGCTTCCGCTGATCGATCATTTTCGGGAAGAGGGCAAGTTGGTCGAGTTTAATGGCGTCGGTGAAATAAATGATATTAACGACGAAATATTTGAGGCTTTGCAATAATGGATAGCTACGAAATCTTCGGTGTTAATCTCAAATCAGCCAACGAGCTGAAAATCATGCGCGAGGCTGGACGCTTAAATGCGCTCACCCTGAAAGCCGTGATGGATGCCATCGCTCCTGGCGTGACCACAGGCGAACTGAACGAAGTTGCCGAAAGCTTCCAGAAAGCGCATGGCGTATACTCACCGTTCAAAAACTACGACCCGGGCAATGGCGTGCCTTACCCCCCCGGCAGCATCTGCACCAGCATCAACGAAGAAATGGTGCATGGTATTCCCGGAAACCGAAAACTGCGCGAAGGCGATATTATTTCGGTGGATTGCGGAACGGTTTACCAGGGTTATGTGGGCGACTCGGCTTTTACGGTCGGTGTTGGCGAGATTAGCAAACAAGCTCAAAGCTTGATTGATACCACCAAACAGGCTCTTGAAATTGCGATTAGCAAAATGGTCATCGGAAACCGCAGTGGCGACGTTGGCGCCGCCATTGAAGGGTACGTTGAAAGTCAAGGTTTTTATTGTACCCATACCTATACCGGACATGGGGTTGGGCGTGCCATGCACGAAGCGCCACAGTTGCCAAACTACGGCAAACCGGGCACCGGTTTTTTGTTGCGTGAGGGCATGACCATCGCTATTGAACCCATGGTATTGGTCGGTGGGAGAAGAACGCGCGTTTTGCGTGACCGTTGGACGGTAGTCAATGCCAACGGTGGGCTTACCGCGCATCAGGAGCACACAATTGCTGTCACCAAAGACGGCCCATTGGTGCTTACGGAACTATAGGAAAGTCTTGCCATAACCGCGGTAAAAGACTATAATTGAAACTTTGCGGTAAAAATAAGGAGTATGCCAAATGAAAGTATCGGCTTCAATAAAAAAAACGCTGTAAAGATTGTAAGATTGTCAAACGCGACGGTCGTTTGTACGTTATTTGCAAGAACCCAAGACACAAACAGCGACAAGGATAAGGAAAAGAATTATGGCTCGTATTGAAGGTGTTGACCTACCGCGCAACAAGCGCATTGATATCGGATTGCGATATATCTACGGTATCGGCCCTAAAACGGCAAATGATATTCTGGCTGCCACCGGTGTGGATCCTACAATCCGTGTGAAGGATTTGCCAGAATCTGAAGTTACAAAATTACGCGACTACATCGCCCAAAACCTTAAGGTTGAGGGTGACCTGCGCCGCGAAGTTCAAATGAACATTAAGCGCTTGGTCGAAATCGGTTGTTATCGTGGCTTGCGCCATCGACGCAACCTCCCCCCCTGCGTGGACAAAACACACGCACAAACGCGCGCACACGCAAAGGCCCCAAGAAGACTGTTGCAGGTCGTGGCCGCCGCCGTGGAGCAAAGAAGTAATTATTGATATCTTATTAACTGGTCTGATCCAAAGTCGGTGGGGGGGTTCCCTTTCTCCCTAGCGGCAACCGACGATGGGTACCAGAGTTAGATGATAGTGAGGATGATTTATGGCTAAACAAGCAAGAACCGCGCGACGCGCAACCAGTTCGCGCAAAGTCAAGCGCCAGTTGTCTGCCGGACAGGTGCATGTATTCGCATCCTTCAACAACACGATTGTTACCATCACCGATATGCGCGGTAACACCGTTTGTTGGGGGGGAAGCTCAGGCACCGCAGGCTTTAAGGGTTCCCGCAAGAGCACACCTTTTGCCGCCCGAATGGCTACCGAGCAAGCGCTGAAAACCGCCCAGCAAATGGGCATTCAAGAAGTTGAATTGTTCGTGAAGGGCCCCCCCGGCCCTGGTCGCGAAGCAGCAATTCGTGCCGTGCAGGGCATGGGTGTTAAGGTCACCAAGATTACTGATGAAACCCCCCCGTCCCACACAACGGATGTCGTCCGCCTAAAAAGCGCCGCGTTTAATATTAGAAAAGGAAAAACTTATGGCTAGATATACAGAAGCAGTTTGTCGATTATGTCGACGCGAAGGCGAAAAGCTGTTCCTTAAAGGCGAACGCTGCTTTACGCCCAAATGCTCATTTGAACGACGCAGTTATCCCCCGGAATGCATGGAAATCGCTGGCATTCCGCCCGGGTCGTGAGTCTGACTATGCTAAGCAGTTACGCGCCAAACAAAAAGCGCGCCGCATCTATGGCATTTACGAACGCCAGTTCCGCCGCTTCTTTGAACAAGCGGTAAAGATGCACGGACAACCTGGTCCTAACCTGCTTACTATTTTGGAAACCCGTCTCAGCAATGTGGTTTATCGTCTCGGTTTTGCAGCCAGCCGTCCACAGGCACGCATCATGGTTACCCACGGGCACTTTTTGCTCAACGGTCGCCGTGCAGACATTCCATCAATGGAAGTCAAAGTGGATGATGTTATCACCGTTGCCGAAACGTCAAAAAGCACACCTTTCTTCAAGAATCTTCGCGAAGAAGCAGAAGGTCGCAACGTTCCCACCTGGTTGGCGCGCGATTTGAACAGTCTCAGTGGTCGCATGTTACGCAACCCAGAGCGCGCGGAGATTGACGGCAACTTGAACGAACAGCTGATCGTTGAATACTACTCTAGATAAGAGTGATTAGTCAGTCTTTCTTACCCGATAGGCTGGTTAGGGGTAAACCGTGACAGGAATTATGGAAATGGTAACACCAAAAGTAGAACGCACTGAAGAGTCGCGTAACTACGGAAAGTTTACGATAAGCCCGCTGGAGCGTGGCTACGGCGTCACCCTCGGCAACGCCTCCGACGCGTGTTGCTGTCGTCGCTTGATGGCGCGGCAGTTACCGCGATTCGGCTTACTGATGTTATGCACGAGTTTAGCACCATTCCTGGTGTCCGCGAGGACGTTATCCAGGTGATGTTGCAGCTGAAACTCCTGCGTTTTAAACTTCACAATGTCGAGACCGCGCAGCTACATCTGGAAGTAAAAGGTAAAGGCACCATTACGGCTGCTGATATCGTCTGTCCGCCTGAGGTTGAAATCATTAATCCTGATCTTTACCTCTTTAGCATGAACGAAGATGGTCATGAAGTTGATATTGACTTGACCGTTGAAGCCGGACGTGGTTATTTGCCCGCTGGCGACCGCGCTGAAAGATTGCCCATTGGCGTTTTGCCCGTGGATGCGATCTTCTCGCCCATCCAACGTGTTAACTGGTCAGTTTCAAGCGCCCGAGTTGGCAGAAGCACCGACTTTGACCGTCTTACTTTGGAAATTTGGACAGATGGTACCATTTCGCCCGAACGCGCTTTGATTGATGCATCGCGCATTCTGATGCAACACCTAAGCTACATTAGCGGAACTACCGAAGATATGCTCATCAAACCCGAACCCGTTGTGGAAACTGAGCAACTTCCCCAGGTAAAAGAGATCAACGAGGCTCCGATTGAGACTTTGGATCTCTCTGTGCGTGTTTTAACTCACTCAAACGCACAGGTGTAATGACCGTTAATGACATCTTGGAACTTCTAGAAAAAGGCGATAGCGCAATGCTCTCAATTCGCAATTTTGGCGAAAAGAGTCTGCAAGAACTAAAAGCCAAAATGGCCGAAAAAGGATATATTGAAAATACAGAAGTGGAGAACGACTAATGCGGCACCGAGTTAAAGGATCTCGTCTGAATATGCGTGCTGGTCATCGCAACTCACTGCGACGCACGCAGGTTCGGCAACTATTTGAATACGAAAAAATCCAAACCACCGTGGCTAAGGCAAAATCTATTCAACCTGACGTTGAAAGACTCATTACCATAGCCAAAAACGCACTCAAAGGTGATGACATCGCCCAGGTTAATGGCCGACGTCGTGTAGCTGCCTATTTGGGCAACAACAGCACTGAAATCGTCAAAAAAAACTGTTTGATGACATCGCACCGCGTTTTACCAATCGACCAGGTGGTTACACCCGTTTGCTCAAAACCGGACCGCGCCAAGGCGATAATGCTGAAATGGCGCTCTTAGAGTTGGTTTCTGAGTAAATTGAAGAATT
>JMBX01000115.1_pt1 | contig 20401 bp, 27 predicted proteins | sample 616521 | NCBI WGS metagenome assembly JMBX01 (sample SAMN02727906, study PRJNA239997) | anaerobic digester metagenome | biome: anaerobic digester; isolation source: mesophilic anaerobic digester inoculated with municipal waste water sludge... | place: Germany: Bielefeld University, CeBiTec ...
TTGTTTTTTTTATTTTTTTTCAATATAATTTCCTTCATCTATATCCCAAGTATCGGTATCTATGGTACTAGCTAATAGATTATCCTCAGTATCATCTCCATCTTGAAATTGATAAATAAAGTATTCTCCATTATAACTTGATTTAATTTGTTCTACAAAATTATTTCCAAAGTCAGAACCATATTCTACAGTACCAATATGAGTACCATTATGGGACATAGGCACTACTACCCTAAAGCCAAATCCTGCTACACCTTCTTCTAATCCTCGAATGATTTCTTTTTTTCATTGGCTTCATTTACTGTAAATCTAAAATCCTTTAAACTATCTCCATATTTTTCTGGTTTGTGGAGCCTTAAAAATGAAGTGGAATCAGGTAAGTGAAATTGTATCTGTGCAATTCTATCGGAAATACTATTAAATGCAGGCAATAACATTTCAGCTAATGCTTCACGGTCTCTATCTGCAAATAATCTTTGGACTTCTAGATTATTTGCTAGGGATAGAGCACTAACTTCTGATGTTTCAATTTGCTCTTCCATTTGCATATTAATCCCTTGACTAATTGTTTCAAGAGCTTCTTGTTCTTTTTCAATTACGGTTTTTGTTGTTTCATTAAAAGTATAATATGATAATAGAGAAAAAAACTATTAAAATAGAAATACTGATACCTAAAAATATCTTTGCTTTTAGCGACATAAAAATAGACCTCCCTTGATGTAATGAGTATTTGTTACTCACATTATAGATATCGGTAAACAATGATAAGTATTTAACATTAATATCATAATTACATCAAATTAGGTCTATTTTTTATTTAATACCAGCCTCTTAATTTCATAACTTCTGCAAGTTTTTTTAACGGAACTCATATAGGCAGCTTTTCTAAAGCTAACATCATATGTTTCAACTATTTCCCATATATCCTTAAAGGCGTTAACCATGGCTATTTCTTCTTTATTAATTATTTCTTCAACATCCCAATAGAAGCTGTAGAGATTTTGAACCCATTCAAAATATGAAACTGTAACTCCACCAGCATTAGTTAATATATCAGGTGTAACTAAGATTCCTTTTTATCTAGAATTTTATCTCCATCTGGTGTAACTGGCCCATTGGCAGCTTCACATACTAATCTAGCATTGATTTTTTCAGCAATTTCTGAAGTAATGGCGTTTTCTATGGCTGCTGGAATTAAAATATCTACATTTAAAGACCAAAATTCATCTAAAGATATCTTAGTTGCTTTTGGATATTCTGCTAAATTTTGTGGGTTTTTAAGTATTTTCTCATATCTTCATAATCTAGGCCCTTTTCATTATATATGGCATGATTACGAAGTCCAATAGAGACTATTTTAGCTCCTTGGTTTTGTATATGTTTAGCTGTAAAACCACCTACATTTCCAAATCCTTGTATAGCAACGGAAGCATTTTTTTATATCTAATCCTAATTTTTTTAGCTGCTTCTCTAGTAATAATAGATACTCCAGAGCCAGTAGCTTCGTCTCTACCCTTTGATCCACCCCCCCAAATTGTAGGCTTTCCCGTTATGACACCTAATTCAAAGCTACCCTTTAGTTTAATATATTCATCTACCATCCAAGACATAACTTGTCCATTGGTATTGATATCTGGGGCTGGGATATCAATTTTTCTCCTAAATATCTATATATCCCTTGTACATATCCCCCCCTTGATAATCTTTCTAATTCTCCTTGAGATAATTCAGATGGATCCACTGTGATTCCACCTTTAGCTCCTCCATAGGGGATGCCAGTAACACAACATTTAAAGGTCATCCAAATGGATAAGGCTTTGACTTCTTCAAGGGTTACATTTGGGTGAAATCTAATTCCACCTTTTCCTGGACCTAGGGCATCGTTGTGAAGGGATCTATATCCTTTGAATATTTTAATAGAGCCATCATCCATTTTAAGGGGGGGAATTGATATTTCAATAACTCTTTTTGGTTCTTTAAGCAATTCATATACGGCGGGATTTAGATTTAATGCATCACAAGCAAGTTTTATTTGATTTTGAGCGCTTTCTAAGGGATTTAAATTATCTTTTAACATATTTTTTTGCCTCCAATAAAATAAATGATTTAAAGACTATTATCACATTAATACTATATCGTTGTCAATAGCTAAAGAAATAAATATATTGAATTGAATGATAATTAGATGGTATAATCTTAAATAAGAACATGTCGGAGGTATTATTAATAGGGATAACAAGGCATATGGCTTATTATAAAAGTTGTATTTAAGAGTAGAAGAGATGGACAAAAATATGGAATTAGAGATCTTGGCTACTAAAAACGCCTTTAATATAGCGAAACTGAAATCTGTACGTTAAATAATTCCTCTATATAGAAATTAGGTGGTGTTGATTTGCTAGGAGACATACATTTTATATACAAGTTGATTTTTCTATGTGTTGCTGGGTTTTTAGCAGCCTTTGTAGATTCCATTGCTGGTGGTGGAGGATTAATAAGTGTTCCTGCTTATTTTGCTGTAGGCTTTCCTCCACATTTTACTTTAGGTACTAATAAGTTTTCATCTACCTGTGGTTCTTTTACAAGCACCATGAGATTTGCAAAATCTGGAAAAACAGATAAGGGTATTTTAAAGAGATTGTTGCCTTTTACTTTTTTTAGGTGCAATTGTAGGGGTTATGACTGTTTTATTATTGGATTCTAATATTTTAAAGCCTATAGTATTGATACTTCTTTTAAGTGTAGGAGTTTATAGCTTTTTCTCCAAATCCATAGGACTTGAAGATGATTTTAAAGGTGTAGATAATAGGATGATCATTATGGGAAGTATATTTGCCTTTTTTTTATGGGCTTTTATGATGGGTTTTTTTGGGCCTGGAGCAGGTTCTTTTATGATATTTGGACTTATAAAGATATTTGGTTTTGATTTTGTAAGGGCTAGCGGGAATGCAAAGGCGATGAATTTCACTAGTAATATTGCATCGCTTTTGACATTTGCAATAAATGGGAAAATCTATTATTTAATGGGAATACCCATGGCATTATTTATGATTTTGGGTGCTCATTTTGGTTCTAAGCTTGCCATTAAAGAAGGGGGCAAGATTTATAAAGCCTATATTTGTAACTATGTCTTTAGTAGTTGCCTTTAAGATGTTATATGAGCTTTTTTTAAAAGGGATATTATTACTAATAAATTTTGTTATGATATAATAAGAATAAAATATCTTAAGGGGGAAGTATAGTTGAAAACAAATAGGGAAAAGTTAGTAATGCAGTCTGTTCAAGGGAGGATCCACAGTCCTGTAGTTTCTACTCCATATAGGATAAATAGTGATGGCTTAGCGGAAGTACTTCCAGCTACTGGTGGAATTTCATACAATGTTAAAATAGGGGATTCCTGTATGGATTGGGTAGGAGACCATGTGGAGCCTGGAGTTAGTATAAGAAGTGATGATAATAAGGAAAACAAGGCTCTTATGCTTTTGGCTTGTATAGGTAATGAAGCAAGGGTAGTATCAGGAGATGCTAAGGGAGCAAAGGGATATGTAACTGGAATGCATGGTGGAATTGATCATACATTGATTTATTTTAGTGAAGAAGATATGGAAAATATGGCAATAGGGGGGGATTCTATTTTAGTAAAGGCCCATGGTCAAGGATTAAAAATAGAGGGATATGATGATGTTAAATGTATGAATATAGACCCTAATTTATTTGAGAAATTAAGAATTAAAGAAATGGATGGAATTTTAGAAGTACCTGTTGTAACGGAAATACCAGCTTATTTAATGGGCTCTGGTGTAGGCAGTGCTACAGCTTTTTCAGGGGGGGACTATGATATTATGACTGGAGATAAAGAAGCAAATAAGGAATTTGGAATAGATAAGCTTAGATTTGGAGATTTGGTATTGTTAAGGGATTGTGATAATACTAATGGAAGACAATATCTTAATGGTTCCGTATCCATTGGAGTAATTGTTCATAGTGACTGTATAAAGGCAGGTCATGGACCTGGAGTTACTGTTATTATGAGTTGCAAGACTAGTAAAATTAAAGGCTTAATAAAGGAAGATGCTAATATTGCTAATTATTTAGGTGTAAAATAAAGCACTTAACACCAAAGGATATGATGGTTGATTCATATCCTTTAATTTATTTATTTCTATATTGATTTGGTGATACTCCCATATAATTTTTAAAGCCCTACTAAAGTAATGTTGACTACTATATCCTACCATATATGAGATCTCATTTATGGTGCGGTAGATTTTCTTATCTAAAAGGAGTTTTATAGACATTTCTATTCTTAGTTTATTAAGATAATCCGTAAAATTAGTTCCTGTCTTTTCCTTGATAATTTTAGTTAAATAGGGCTGGCTTATATGAAGCTCTTCTGCAATATGATTTAAAGACAATTCGTTATTTGTAAAGTTCTCCTTGATATATATTAGGGCTTGGTTTCCTATATCTTTACAACTAAGATTTTCTAAATTTTCATTTCTAAGTTTATTTATTTCCCATAATCTTTTTTTTATAAGAATCAATAGCTTTTTGTAATATATCTTTAAAATTACGGTAATCTATTGGTTTAAGTAGATAATTAAATACCCCTAGCTCTAAGGATTTTTGGGCGTATTCAAACTGATCATAACCTGATATAACTATGATTTTAGAATTAGGATCAATTTCCCTGGCTTTTCTATGGCTTCCAGTCCATTTATAAAGGGCATATTTATATCCATTAATATGATTTCAGGAAGATATTTTTAATTAATTCTATAGCTTCTTCCCCCCCGTCTTTTGCAGTGGCAATTACAGATAAGTCTAGATTATAGGATTTTATTAACTTTTTCAAACCATTTCTTATTACTTCTTCATCATCGGCAATTATTGCTCTAAGCATTGAAATCCCTCACTTATTATTGGAATTAATATGGATACTTTAGTACCCATATTTTCTTTACTTGTAATGGAAATTCTATATTTATCTTTAAAAGATAATTTTAATCGTTCGTTTACATTATATAGTCCATAATGTTCTGATTCATAGGAGTTTTTAGTATTTTCTTGGATTGTTTTTAATCTTTCTTTATTTATTCCAACTCCATTATCTATTACTTCTATGTGAATATATGATCTTATTAATTTAATATTTATTTCTATATTACCTTTTTTTTCTTTTAGGCTTTAACCCATGGTATATTGAGTTTTCTACCAAGGGTTGTATAATCATCTTTGGAACTAAATATTGTTCTACACAATTGTCTAAGTTGATTATATACTCCATTTTGTCTTTATAGCGTACTTCTTGTATTTTTAAATAGTTGCGAACATGTTCTATTTCATCAGCTATGGTAATGAATTCTTTACCATCACTAAGGGAAATCCTAAAAAAAATTTAGAAAGGGCATTTATCATATCCGCCACTTCATAGGCATTGTAATCCAGGGATTTCCATTGTATAGTATCCAATGTATTGTATAGGAAATGGGGGGGATTTATTTGTGATTGTAAGGCCCTAAGTTCTGCACTTCGCCTTTGATGTTCTACTCTATAAACTTCATTTATTAAGTTTTTTTAAATCATCTAGCATATTGTTAAATACTCTTCCTAATATGGAAATTTCATCTTTGTTTTCTATATGATAGTAGGAATTTAAGTTTCCCTTTGATACTTCAATCATATTTTCCTTTAATCTATGTATAGGCCTTACTATGGAACCTGATACGATTATGGCTAGTAGAATTGCTATTGTCAATAAACTACTTCCTAAAAATAATACTAAATTAATAATACTATTAGTTTGGGCATGGATTTTACTATTTTCTATCATGGTACATAATATCCAATTTTCAGTATAGGGGGGGATAGAAGAGTAGAATATGGTTGTATCTTCGTTATAAACATTTCTTAATTCTATGGCACCAGTGTTATTTTCTATGGAATTATCTATTATTTTATTTAATCCATCTATGGAAATATGTTCTTTGGTCAAATTCTCCTTTGGAATAGAGTATATATCCATATTTTTGTTCATAATCCAAGAAAAGCCTTCATGTATACAAATTTCTTCGGCTATTTTAGATAACATCTCTAAGTTTACAGCACCATTAATAAATCCAATTTTTTTCACCATTATCATTGACAATAGGGTAGCAAATAATGAATATAGGTATATTGTCTGATTTTGAAATTACAGGATTGCTAATTACATATTCTACATCATGATGTATTGCTTTACAAAATAATCCCTTTCTGAAACATCTATTGTGATCTCATCATTTATCCATCCTTGTCCCTGTAATCCTCCTATGGCAAAGGTTTCATTTGGATTTCCATATTGTTTGCCAAGAATAATATTTAAGTTAGTTAAATATGGTTTTAGATTTTTAAAGTCTAAGGTTTTACTTGGAGGATATTCATGGATAATCCTAATCTCGCTAATTCTTTGGTTGAGCCAAGAACCTATTTCAGTGGCTTTAGAGTCAATAAGTTGTAATGTTTGTGATTCTACTTGTTTCATATTATTTTCTTTAACATGGGTTTGTAATATAAATAATAAGGGACTAAAGGTTAATATAATACACAATGTAAAAACTATAATTATTTTTAGACGAAGTGACATAAAAAAACCTCCATAGTTTATAAGATTGACTTACATAATGATTATATATTATTTTTGTTAAAAAAATAAACATTGTATTGAATTGTGCAAAAAAAAGGGAATATTAATGCAAATACTTAATACGGAAAACATGTTAAAATTATATCAATAAAATAAATATCATTAAAATTAGGAGGTTATAATTTGAAAAAAAATTTTTTTTGCAGTTTTTATGACATTGGTCTTAATAATTGGATTAGTTGCATGTACCAATGATGGTAAAACACCTGTTGATGAAGGTAAAAATAATATTAAGGATGGCACTTATAAGGGTGTTGGAAAAGGTAAGGGTGGAGATATTGCCGTTGAAGTAACCATTAAAGATGATACTATTACTGATATTAAAGTATTAGAACAAAATGAAACACCAGGATATGAAACAGCTATGGATACTTTGACAGATGAAATCATATCTACAAATGGTGTTGAAGTAGATATGGTATCAGGATGTACTCTTACTTCTATAGGATTTTTAGAAGCAGTTAAAAATGCTTTAGAATCTGCTGGTGCAACTCCTGAAATGTTAAAAAAAGGTAGAAAATGAAGCTAAGGTTAGTCCAAAGGAAGATGTTACAGAAACCCATGAGGTTGTAGTTATAGGGGGGGCAGGTGGAGCAGGTCTTTCTGCTGCCATTGAAGCTAAAGCTGCTGGTGCTGATGTAATAGTGTTGGAAAAGATGCCCTTAGCTGGTGGAAATACTTTGATTTCTGGTGCTGAATATGCCGCTCCTAACAACTGGTTACAAAAACAAGAAGGGATTGAAGATAGTACTGAATTATTTGTTCAAGATATGTTAAAGGGTGGCGATTATGCCAATGAAGAGGCTTTAGTTAGAGTAGTTGCTGAAAATGCCCTAGAAGGTGCAGAATGGTTAAGGGATGAAGTTGGAGTAACTTGGGAAGATGAGTTAATGTTCTTTGGTGGACACTCTGTAAAGAGAAGTTTGATTCCATTAGGAGCCAGTGGTAAAGAGATAATTACTAAACAAGTAGCTAAGGCTGAAAGTATGGATATTCCAATTTTATATAATACTAAAGCTACTAAGTTAATAACTGATGAAAGTGGAGCTGTTATTGGAGTGGAAGCTGAAAGTGATGAAGCTAATTATACGTTTAATACTACTAAGGGTGTAATTATAGCATCAGGTGGATTTGGTTCAAATCTTGAAATGAGGATGAAATATAATCCTGAAATAGATGAAAATATTTTATCTACAAATACTGTTGGCAGTACTGGCGATGGTATAATAATGGCAGAAGATATTGGAGCATCATTAGTAGGTATGGAACATATACAAACATATCCAATATGTGATCCTTTAACTGGAACTTTATTATATTTTGATGATGCAAGATTATATGGTCATACTGTTATTGTAAATAAAGAAGGAAAGAGATTTGTAGAGGAATTAGGTAGACGTGATGAAATGTCTATGGCAATTAAGGCCCAAACTGGCCATGTGTGCTATGAATTAGTGGACCAAAACGGCTATGACTTAAGTAAGTTAGAGGAAAATCATAAATCTGAAATAGAATACTTATATAATAATGATTTACTAGTAAAGGCAGATACTTTAGAAGAAGCTGCAGCATTTTTTTTGAAATTGATGCTGAAGAATTAAAAGCTACTGTGGAAAGATATAATTCCTATGTGGCAGAAGGCAAGGATCCAGAGTTTAACAAACGTAGTTTACCTTCTACTATTGAAAAAGCACCTTTCTATATATTGAAAGCGGCTCCAGCTGTTCACCATACTATGGGAGGTATTAGAATCAACACAGAGGCACAAGTATTAGATGTAGATGGTAATATAATAAATGGATTATATGCAGCAGGAGAGGTAACTGGAGGAATTCATGGTACCAATAGACTTGGTAGTGATGCCCTTGCTGATATTACAGTATTTGGTAGAATTGCTGGTAAAAATGCAGCTAAATAATTAAATATGCTAGATACCCTCAAAATAATATAGTTAAAGACCTATTCAAGATACTTTGAATGGGTCTTTTACATTCTTAGGACTTCCTAATACATCCATTAAATCCAGCCTTTACAAGCTGTTCTAATAGTTTTTAGCATTTTCTTCATTTTTAAAAGCACCTACTTGTACTAGATAAAGAGCTTCCTTTTCTTTTTTTTAATATTTGTTAAGTGAAATTGTACTTTGTTTAGAAAATCATTCCATCTTGGAAGAATATTTATAGGACAGTTTTTCCCACTCCAATATTTGTGAGTATAGACATCCTTTATACTTAGATTATATTTGTCTAAAAGTATAGCACATAATTTTGCACCATTGTCTTCTGCTTTGATTTCGTCTTTAATTATTTTACCCTTAGTTATTATTTCTAGAGATATGGTTGTTTCATTGCCAGGGCCTCTGCCATCACCGGCATGCCAACCTACTTCATCTTCCCTAAGATTTTGCCATATTTCTTTATCGTCTATATAGTAATGGACTCTTGAAGATAACATATTTTGATTTGGATAAGTTGACCTAGCATAGGTTTCTGCATCTGCATTTCCATTGGTATTGTGTATGGTAATTCCCTTTACTATACCTGTTCCATTACTTAGTAGCCTATCTGCTTTATATCTGGTTCCTTTTTTTATAGGCAAGTTTATTATTTAAGTAGACATTTTTATTCCATTTTGCACCCCAAGGTATAATCTTTTCGCATATTTTAAGCCCATATTCATATCTAATCTTATTTGGTAATAATTTAGACACTATTTTTACCTCCTCTATATTAAGACTTAATTATATATTCCTAGATAAAGGTGAAATTACTAGTTTGTAAGTAGAGGTTTTTTTTAAAGTATAATAGTATAGAATATAATTTTTGGAGGAAAACACATTGAAAAAGATATTTACTTTTATTTCTATACTTTTAATTTTGGCAATATTTATAGGTGGAATATATATAATTAAATTAAGATCTAATAATCAAGTAATATCCTTTTCCCATGAATTGTTTTTAGTGGTAGAAGATATAGTTATAGAAGATGGGGGGGAGCCTGTTTTTTTTGGAAGATAATGAGATATATTTAATATTGATGTAGTTAAACAATATATAGATCCTGATATATTTTATGATGAAGCTGAAGAAATGGTTATAGTAACAGATAAATCTAGAGTTAGAAGATATAAAGTCAATGATAATGTAGCAAGTGTTAATTCTAAAGATTTTTTTAGTAGATAATCCTGTTATATTTGTTGGTGGGAAGGTATATATTCCCATTGGAATATATGATGATTATCCTATTAAGGTAGATTATTACCAGATACTAATGCTGTTGTTATGGATTATACTGATATATATTATTTAGATGGAGATGTTATTCTTGAAGGAGGAAATATTAGGACGGATTTAGATAAAAAGGCTCCAATTTTAGTAAAGGATTTAGAGATTGGAACTAAATTAAATGTATATGGTGAATATGAACAATGGTATAAGGTGAGAACAGTAGATGGAATATTAGGCTTTATAGAAAAGAAGTATCTAAGATTAAATCATACTAAGGATTTATATAAATCTCAGTTAGTGGAAAGGCATATGTATAAGAATAGATTTCACAAAGGATTAATTTAACCTGGGATTATACCTATAGAAAGGTTCAAAATATAGATAATATTGAACCTATAGTAGGAGTAAATATAATTTCACCTACTTGGTTTTCCATAATGGATTCCAATGGTGAAATTATGGATAAGGGAAATTATGAATATGTTAAAAGATATAATGATTTAGGATATGAACTATGGCCCTTAATAGATAATAGCTTTGATCCTGGTTTAACTCATGAATTATTAAAATCTAGTGTAAAGAGGGAAGAGTTAATAAACAATATATTGGATATTTATTTAAATTATGGTTTTCAGGGAATAAATATTGATTTTGAAAATATAGCTTTAAAGGATAAGGATTTACTAACTCAATTTGTTAGGGAGCTTTATCCTTTATTTAAGGAATATAATATGTGGGTTACTATGGATGTAAGCCCTATATCCACCAGTGAAAATTGGTCTATGAGTTTGATAGAAAAAGATTGGCAGAGACTACTGATTATTTGATTTTAATGGCTTATGATCAGCATTGGGCTGCTAGTCCTATAGCAGGGTCTGTGGCCCAATATTCTTGGGTTGAAAAAAGCATTAATGGGGGGGTACTTCAAGAGATCCCTAAAGACAAACTCATACTTGCTGTACCCTATTATACTAGATTGTGGATTATTGAAGATGGAAAAGTATCTTCTCAAGCTTTGTCCATGGATATAGCTAATAAGTTTATTGAAGAAAATGAAATCAATTTAATATGGGATGAGGAATCTATGCAATATTATGGTGAAATGGAAAAGGATAACAAGGAGTACAAGATTTGGGTAGAAGATGGGGAGTCTTTAAAATATAAGGTGTCTTTAGTAAATAAATATGACTTAGCAGGTGTAGCCTCTTGGAGAAAGGGATTTGAGACAACGGATATATGGACAAGCATAGATAAAGTTCTTGACTAATATATTAAATTATTATAATATTTAAGAAGATGAAAAAAAATAAAAATAAGGGAGTTGTTTTAAATATTTGCTGATACTCATAAAATCATAGCAACTAATATTTACGACAATGTATTTGATATATATGGATTGAAATTAAATAAGGAAAAATTGCTTTGGGGCTCTGTAGCTCCAGATATTTTGCCTCAATATAAATTTATTCGACATTATAAGGACGAAAGCTTAAACTATATTGCTAGGGAAATTATGAAGATAATTTTTGTTAGTAGGTATATAGAGTTTAATAAGGTTTTAGACCCTATTGCTATTAAAGTACTTAGCAAGAAAATAGGCATTATATCCCATTACTTGTCTGACTATGTTTGTTTACCTCATGCTAAGAGATGGACATTTGCTGATTCTATGTTTAAGCATGTAAATATGAATCTAGATTAAATGATTTTGCTAAAACATATGATTTCAAAAATAATGTAATAAATGTAGATGATATAGATATCTATGATGGAGAGTTTAATAATCTAAAATCAAAGATCAAAGAATATATCGATAATGTAGTTGAAGAATACTCATTTAAGATAGGGTTCAAGAATGATTTAAATTTTGCATTGTCTATTAACTTAAAGATAACATATTTTATTTTAGATACTATTGAAGAATACTCTGAAGAGATTCATAGTCAATTTGCTTTTGAAATCTAATAATGTATAATCTCATTATTGAATACATTTACTAGATATTTTATTTTAATTTTAAAAATGAAGATATATTGGTTTTTCAATATATCTTTTTTTTCGAAATATTAAGTTTTTTTTAGGAATTCTATTTAGCTTTTATCTACAATTGTGACAAAATTTGTAGTATAATAATATATACTGTCAATATTTTTTTATATAAAGGAGTTTAAATTGGGGGGGACAACTTGGCAAGAATCGTTAAAAAGGAGGGAGATTATGGCATTGTCAGATAGTAAGGCTTATGACATTTATGAAGGGTTAAAATATAAATTTCTATTTAACAATGACATTAATTGTATACATATCCTCCTAAATTTGTATGATTTAGAAAACAATATAAATAATATCTTTCCCAGATACGTATCTATTCAATATCTTAGAAAGACATATATCTAAATTATTAAAGGACAGAAGAGGCAATCACCTTATTGCATATAATTTAGGAGAATTAATTCATGAAGATGTTAATAGGCTGGAATTATATTTGTACTTAGAAGGTTATAAGCTTGGGTATTTAAATAATAGGGAAGCAAATGTATTGGAAGGGATAACTATTAAATATTACTCTATTCCAGATTTATATAATATGAAATATTTATTTCATTTTGATATCCAAGAGAAGGAGATTTATAAATATAAATCATCCATATATGATAAATTGCAAAAAAAGAAAAAAATGATAATTATCTTTATGATATTATTAATCACTATGCTTCCAATGTTATGAAATCTAAGATCATTAGTTTAAATAAATATTTGGACAAACAATTAACCATTGATATTGAGCATAAAAGTCCCAATATTAAAGAAGATGAAACCTTGCTTACTTTAGATGAATTAAATGAAATATATGATGAAGTAATAAAGATTATATTTAAAAATGGACAAAGACTTTATCAAGATGCCTATTGGTATGGCTTAAACGATAGGGTTTTAAAGAGATATAGATAGTAGACTGAATAAAAAAATATAAAATTGGAAATAATATCCCTCTAGATAATATTCTGGAGGGATATTTATGAGAAAAAAATAGATTGGCCCTGATATTCACCTTTTCCATTGCTTTGTTTTTAGCAAGTTTTATCTTAGGATATCAGTTAATGGGTACTAAAATAAACTCCAAGGATTCGGCTAAAGCTAAAAATATTAATGATTTAAATAATGAAGAAATTGAAATTATTAAAGAGGAAAATATAATTTCACCTAACACTTTTATAGAGGAAAGAACTCATTACAAAGAATGTGACCATTTGATTACTAAATTAAATGTTGCTGATGATGAGATAATCAATATGACTAGAAAAGAATATGAAAGTTATTTAAAATCTAACTATCCTAATAAAAGACTTATTTCTTTTTCCAACACTAAAATAGTTATTTGGGGGTGAAAGAAATCATCTATGCCAAGAACACTATATAATAGGTGAGGAAAATGGGAATATTGCTATTTTTAAAATAGGAGAAAGTGGGGGGGAGAAAATATTATATAAGGTGTTTGATGATTACCCCATTAGTGTCTTAATAGAAATGGATCAAGAAAAGATTAAGAAAGGTATCATTGTAAATAGCGAAGATGAACTATCAGATATATTGGAGAATTTTATTTCATAGCTAAGTTAGATTTCTAACTTAGTTTTTAATTTCAATATGATATAATATAGTGTATAATAATTGAAAGGGGGGGACAAAGATGATAATATTAGGTGTTGACCCAGGAATTGCCATTGTTGGTTATAGTATAGTTGAATGCAAGGGAAATCATTTTAAGCCCATTGAATATGGATGTATAACTACTGATTCTAAACTACTATTTCCAGATAGATTAAAGATTATTTATGACGAGTTATCTCAGGTTATAGACAAATATAATCCAGAGGATTTGGCCATAGAGGAATTATTTTTCAATAAAAATGTTAAAACAGCTATAAAGGTTGGACAAGCTAGAGGTGTAGCTATTTTAGCTGCAGTAAACAAAGGTCTTGGAATATATGAATATACTCCATTGCAAATTAAGCAATCTGTTGTAGGATACGGTAGAGCAGAAAAGCATCAGGTTCAGGAAATGGTAAAGATGTTATTAAATTTAAAGGAGATTCCAAAACCAGATGATGCAGCAGATGCCTTAGCCGTTGGTATATGCCATGGTTCATCTCTAAAGTTTAAGGATAGCTTTAAAATGAAATAAAGGATTAGGAGTGTTTAAATGTTTGACTTTATTATTGGTGATATTGTAAATATACAAGAGGATTATATAGTGATTCAAAATAATGGTATAGGATACAGAGTATATACTTCCATCAATTCTATGATGAATTTAGAAATAGGGAAAAAGGATCAAATGTTGTATACTCAATTGCATGTAAGGGAAGATGGGCTATTTATTTATGGCTTTACAAAGGAAGAGGAAATGGATATGTTTAACCTTCTATTAAGGGTATCTAAAATTGGCCCTAAGATTGCACTAGGTGTATTATCCACTTTGACTCCTAATCAGATTAGACTGGCAATACATAATAAGGATCATGATACTCTATGTAAAGCTCCTGGAATTGGAAAAAAACTTCTGAAAGAATTGATTGTAGAATTAAAGGATAGGATTGGAGAAGTTGATTTAGATGATACAGAAACTATAGAAATATTGGCTAATGGCCATGATGAAGCTATAGAAGGATTGATGTCCTTAGGTTATTCTAGATTTGAAGTGGAAAAGGTCATTAGAAAAATGGATATTAATGGTATGGAAGTGGAAGATATAATAAGAGAAGGATTAAAACGATTGTCAAATAGTTAAAGGGGGTAGTTATTTATGTTAGAAAATGATAATAGAATAGTATCTGGATCCTTAAGGGAGGAAGATGAAGATAATGAAATAACCCTTAGGCCAAAGTGGTTAAATGAGTATATAGGTCAAGACAAGGCAAAGGAAAACTAGATATATTTATACAGGCTGCTAAGGGGAGAAAGGAATCTCTAGATCATGTGCTTTTATATGGTCCTCCAGGACTGGGAAAAACAACTTTGGCCAATATAATTGCCAATGAAATGGGGGTAAATATACGAGTTACATCTGGTCCAGCCATTGAAAGGCCAGGGGATCTTGCCAGTATATTGACTAATTTAGGAGATGATGATGTCCTTTTTATAGATGAAATCCATAGGATCAATAGGACTGTTGAGGAAATATTATATCCAGCTATGGAGGATTTTGCCTTAGATATTATTATTGGTAAAGGGCCTTCAGCTAGATCGGTAAGGCTGGATCTATCTAAGTTTACACTTATTGGAGCAACTACTAGATCTGGCCAATTGAGTTCGCCTTTGAGGGATAGATTTGGTGTTTTACTTAATTTAGATTTATATAATGAGGAAGATTTAAAACAAATAATAATGAGATCTGCTTCCATATTAAGTATACCTATGGAGGAAGAAGGAGCATTAGAAATTGCCCGAAGGTCTAGAGGCACACCTAGAATTGCCAATAGGCTTTTAAAAAGGGTAAGGGATTATGCTCAAGTTATGGAAGATGGAATTATTACTTTAGAGGTAGCTAAAAAGGGTTTAGAAATTTTAGAAGTAGACCCCCCCTTGGGACTTGATGCTGTAGATAGAAAGCTTATTTTGACTCTAATTGAAAACTTCAATGGGGGGGACCTGTAGGCGTTGATACTTTATCAGCAGCCACTGGAGAGGAGAGAATTACCATTGAAGATGTATATGAGCCTTATTTGTTACAAATAGGATTTTTAAATAGAACTCCTAGAGGCAGGGTAATTACTAAAAAGGCTTATGACCACTTTAATATTCCCTTTGTAGAAGATTAGAGAAAAGGTAGGTGTAAATAATGAAAAAGCATATATACATTATCATGTCTTTAGTCATGGTTTTAACCTTTATACCTGTAGATATTTATGCTTATGATTTTTATGAGGATTTTGTAGATGTTAAAATAAAGACTAAAAATATTAATGAAGAGATAAGTTTGTATAGTCCTCAGGGATTTGTTTTATATGATAAAGGGAACAAGGACTTAGAATTAATGGATATAGATAATGAGGAAATACTTATTAAGTTTAATGGCGATGGGTTTATAGATATATTGGATATATTTGGTGAATTGATTACAACTATATCCGATGATGGTTCAAATATAATTGGATCTAGGGATACCTTTGAATCTATAATTCAAGTGGACAAGGATAGATATAGGGATTATATTTTATTTTTAATAAATAAAGATAAAATACATATAATCAATCATATAGATATAGAACATTATTTATATGGAGTGGTGCCTAGGGAAATACCTGCCAGCTCACCTAAGGAGGCTTTAAAGGCCCAAGCAGTTGTGGCCAGGTCCTATGCATATACTAGTTTAAATAATCATACAAATGAGGGATATAATCTTTGTAACACTACTCATTGTCAAGTATATGGTGGCTATGATTGGGAAAAGCCAAGCACCAATGAAGCTGTAAATGAAACCTATGGTGATTATGTAAGTTTTAATGGGGGGGACATAGTCAGTACTCCTTATCATTCAAATTCTGGAGGATATACTGAAGATAGTGGAAAGGTATGGGGGGGTGGTAGTCTTCCCTACTTAGTAGGTGTAGAGGATATTTATTCTTTGAATGCTCCAAATAGCTCCTGGACTGTTAATATTACACCTAGGGAATTAAAGGAGAAACTTTTGCAAAGTGGAATAGATGTGGGAGAGATATTGAATATTGAAGCTATGGAAACCACTGATTCTAATAGGGTTAAAGATGTTAAAATAATAGGTTCTAAAAAAAGAAGAGATTATCTCTGGAGATAAGTTTAGAAGTATAATAGGTTCTACCTATTTAAAGAGTACATTGTTTAGCATAAATAAGGAAGGGTCCCAATCTACTAAAAGGGTATATGTAATTGATGGATTTAGTTCTATACCTAAGGAAATAAGTTTAAGGGGCATTCATATTATAGACGGATATGGAAATAGTACTGTAAATAGGAGTTCAGTTAATAGAGTTACAGGTGAGGAAACCTCTACTAGTGTTGATGGTACCTTTACTAATGCTCCAACTACCTTTGTATTGGAAGGAAAGGGCTATGGACATGGTGTAGGTATGAGTCAATATGGAGCTATTGAAATGGCTAAACAGGGATTTAACTATGATGATATAATTCAGCACTATTATAAGGGTGTGGAAATAATAAATAAAGGAAAATAAGGATGAAGATATGAAGACAAAGGATTTTTATTATAATTTACCAGAAGAACTAATAGCTCAACATCCAGTAAAGGAAAGGGATAATTCTAGGTTATTAGTATTAGATAAAAAAAACAGGAGATATAGAACATAAATATTTAAAGATATAATCCAATACTTAAATCCAGGGGGGGATACCCTAGTATTAAATGATACTAGGGTTCTACCTGCTCGTTTATATGGAAATAGAGTTGGAAAAGAAGAGAGTATAGAGTTTTATTATTAAAAAGAACTGAAGGGGGATACATGGGAAACCTTGGTAAAACCAGGGAAAAAAAGCTAGGGTAGGCCATACCATTGAATTTGGTAATGGATTGTTAGTTGGAGATATTATTTCCATTGGAGAAGAAGGGACTAGATTTATTAAGTTTAAATATGATGGTATATTTGAGGAGATATTAGATAAATTAGGAGAGATGCCTTTACCACCGTATATACATGAGAAGCTAGATGATAGGGAAAGATATCAGACGGTATATTCTAAGCATCTAGGCTCTGCTGCTGCACCTACGGCAGGTTTACATTTTACTGAAGAGTTGTTGGAAGAAATTAAGGAAAAGGCTATTAATATTACATTTATTACTTTACATGTAGGTTTAGGTACCTTTAGACCTGTAAAGGTGGATAATATTTTAGACCATCACATGCATTCTGAGTTTTATCAAATTAGTAAAGAAACTAGGGATATAATAAATAAGACTAAAGAAGAGGGTAAAAGGGTTATTGCAGTGGGGGGGACTACTACATGTAGAACCTTGGAAACCCTTGGAGATGATAGAGGATTTATAAAGGAAGGCTCAGGTTGGACAGATATATTTATATATCCAGGATATGATTTCAAGGTAGTAGATGCTCTAATTACTAATTTCCATTTACCAGAGTCTACTTTAATGATGTTAGTTAGTGCATTGGCATCTAGAGATATGATTATAGAAACATATAATATTGCTGTAAAGGAAAAATATAGATTTTTTTAGTTTTGGAGATGCAATGTTCATTAAGTAATTAGGAGGAAAAAATGGCGATAAAGTTTGAATTAATAAAAGAGGCAAAGGATTCAAAGGCAAGATTGGGGGGGAAATTATATACTCCCCATGGAGTAATAGAGACACCTATATTTATGCCTGTAGGTACTAGAGCTACTGTAAAGACTATGACTCCAGAGGAAGTAAAGGATTTAGGGGGGGCTCAAATTATATTGAGTAATACTTATCATTTATATTTAAGACCTGGTCATGAACTTGTAAAAGAGGCAGGAGGTTTACATAAGTTTATGAACTGGGATGGTCCTATTTTAACAGATAGTGGTGGCTTTCAAGTATTTAGTTTAGGAGATTTAAGACATATTACTGAAGAAGGGGGGGTGGAGTTTAGATCCCATATTGATGGTTCAAAACACTTTATTAGTCCAGAAAAGTCCATAGAGATACAAAATGCTTTGGGTTCTGATATTATGATGTGTTTTGATGAATGTGCTCCTTATCCTGCTAGTTATGAATATGTGAAGAAATCCATGGAAAGGACTACTCGTTGGGCTCAAAGATGTAAAGACTATCATCAAGATTGGGATAAACAAGCCTTATTTGGTATTGTTCAAGGTGGTATGTACAAGGATTTAAGAAAGCAAAGTGCCGAGGATTTAGTAGCTATGGATTTCCCAGGATATGCTATTGGTGGTTTAAGTGTAGGTGAGCCTAAGGAGTTAATGTGCGAATTACTTGATTTTACTACTCCTTTATTACCTAAGGATAAGCCTAGATATAATATGGGGGGGGTAGGTACTCCAGATTATCTATTTGAGTCGGTAATTCGAGGAATAGATATGGCTGATTGTGTATTTCCTACGAGAATAGCTAGAAATGGTACTGTTTTAACTAGTCATGGTAGACTAGTAGTTAGAAATGCAAAGTATGCCAAGGATTTTTCACCTATGGATCCTGAATGTGATTGTTATGCCTGTAGAAATTATTCCCGAGCTTATATTAGACATTTATTTAATGTAAATGAGATTTTAGGGGGGGCAAGGTTGGCTACTATTCATAATTTATACTTTTTAATTAAGCTTATGGAAAATATTAGAAAGGCCATAAAGGAAGATAGACTTTTAGAATATAAAGAGGAATTTTATAAAAAAAATATGGATATAATTGAGAAAACTAATGATTTTTTTTCTATTAATAATGTATAATAGAAAGAAGAGGAGGGATAAGTAAATGAATGCACAACAATTGCAAGGTCTGATAATACCTATAGGTTTTTTTTGTAGTTTTTTTACTTATTTGCTATTAGACCACAAAAGAAAAAGGAAAAAGAAATTCAAGAAATGAGGAGTAATTTAGCAGTAGGGGGGGATGAGGTAGTTACAATTGGTGGTATTTATGGTAAGATAATTGTTTTAAAAGAAGATATTGTAACCCTTGAGGTATCTTCTGCTAAAACTAGATTAGATGTTACAAAATGGTCCATAGGGTCAGTAATAAACAAAAAGTAAATAAGGACATATCATAATTTAACTAAAACTTCCTTGATTAAGGAAGTTTTTTTTGTAATAAAAACCCTTTATCTAAAATAGATTGGTAATAGGATAGGGGGGGGTGGAAATATTGAAAAACAAAATCAAATTAGTTTATTGGTTAAAGGGCTTAGTCTTAGCCTTTGCTATTACTTTTATTTTAATATTTATAATTTCCTTGTTTTTGAGATTTACTAGTCTTAGGGAGGGGGGGAAATTGCCTTTATTAAATAGTATTGTGATGTTATTGAGTATTGTTATAGCTAGTATTTATTTAGCAATTAAGGTTAAAGAAAAGGGATGGCTAAATGGAGCTATATTAGGTTTAGGATATTACTTAATAATAATTTTATTGAATTTCCTTGTTATGAGATCTGTATCCTTAGATTTAATTATTGGGGGGGCTAAACTATTTATGGCGATAATCACAGGTTCCATAGGTGGGATGATTGGCATCAATTTGACATAATACTTTATTTTATACCTTACCTATGCTATAATAAATACAGTAAAACACAAAGGAAATGGAGGGTTAAAATGAAGTACATAAAACCATTAGTGGTAGTAATTTTACAAAAGAAAATTTAAAAATATAGGTTGTGGAGAGTGTCAAACTTCATGTCAGTCAGCATGTAAAACATCCTGTACTGTAGGAAATCAAAAATGTGAAAATAAGGCATAAAGGGTAGTGGTTTATCCACTGCTTTTTATTTTGTAGTATTGG
>JMBX01000116.1_pt1 | contig 20361 bp, 33 predicted proteins | sample 616521 | NCBI WGS metagenome assembly JMBX01 (sample SAMN02727906, study PRJNA239997) | anaerobic digester metagenome | biome: anaerobic digester; isolation source: mesophilic anaerobic digester inoculated with municipal waste water sludge... | place: Germany: Bielefeld University, CeBiTec ...
GATATAAATAATAAATATAATAACACAATACTCCTACAATAGATGGGGATAAAATTTTTAATTCAATATATGGGAAATAACTTAAAATATCTATAGCAAAAAAATTGAATATCCAAAAGAAAATCAATTACCAATCCAATGGAATAAGCTATAGGTACTAATAAATTAGAAAAACATAATAGGAACAATCCTAAAATCAAACAAAGAGAAAATAAAGGGACTATAAATAGATTAGCCATTATACCTAAAATAGAAAATCTATTAAAATAATAAGCTTGTATAGGTAATAAACCTATTTGGACAGATATAATGGCAATCAAAGATTTAAGCCATTGACTATTTCCTAAATTAAAATTCTCCTTTAACCTTGGAGTTAAAAATACTAAAAAAAATGTAGCTATAAAGGATAATTGAAATCCTATACTAAAAGCCCAATAGGGATTTAAGATTAACATTATAAAAATTGCAAAGAAAAGGGTATTAATAGAATCGTATGCTTCTCCCCATGTTTTAGATATTAATAGGAGTGAGAACATTATATTTGCCCTTATTACAGAAGGTGGATAACCTATAATATATGCATATAACCATATTGCTCCTAAAGTAATAATTATATTTATATTTTTGTTTATCCCTATATATGCAAGTAATCCAGTTAATATGCTAACAATTAACCCTATATGTAATCCAGAAACTGCTAATATATGTGCTAACCCTAACTGCCTAAATTTTCCTATATTCTCCTCATCTAAATATGCGTTTTTACTCAATATTACAGCTTTCATTAAAGAGCTATTTCTTTCCGTTAAATATGAATCAAATGTTCTCTCAACCCTTTCTATAAACTTATATTTAATTCTAGTAATATTACTACAATCTCCTTCTATTATATATTGAATAGACGAATCCCTAATAGTTGTAGTCACAAAAATACCCTCTGTTAAAAGATTTAATTTATGATTATATAGTTTTGGATTTGTATTGGGTAAAGGCTCCCTTAATATACCTCTAAACAAAAACTCATCTCCAATAGATAAGGAGGCCCTCCCAAGAATTTTTAATTGAATCTTTTCCGATACTTTCCTATTTGCCCCCCCATTATGATTGATATTTATTGCCTTAACTACGTATTTACTTTCATCTTCTTCTATACTTAGAATTTCGTCAACTACAGCTGTTACTTCAACTAAATTGTCCTTATATTCCAATAATTGGCTACTTGTAGTTTTAAAATTGTTCAATATTATCCCTAGTATAAATAAAGATAATAATAAATCTAAACTCCTAAATTTATATTTTAGTAATTTTTATAATATTAACTAATAAAACCATAAAAAAATAAAATCAAACAGAGCAGAGTATTCATATCTATATAGTAAGAGAATATAATCCCTAATAACAAAGAAGAGCTTAAATATACAAAAGGTCTTTTCATATTAATACACCTTTCTATCTTCTATTGAGTTTAGTTAAGGATCCTATTAGCAATATTATACCTAATATTATAAATATCTTACCTAATATACGTCTATTCATTTTGACCTCCTCCATTTTAATAGTTATTTCATCGTTTAATTTCATCAATCTTTTTATAGAATTATTATAACATAATTTATGATAAAATTTAATAAATCCCTTTTATTAGGATAATTGTTGTTGATTTTAATCTAAAGATGATAAAATAGTATTAATAGTAAAAAAAGGATAGGTGATATATTATGACAGAAAAGATTTATTTAGAAAATCCCTATTTACGCCAAATAGATGCTAGAATAGTCGAAAAAAATATTTGAACAACAAATATTATATTAAAACTAATAGAACCATATTTTATCCAAATTTAGCTGGAGGTCAACCTGGTGACAAGGGCACAATCAATGGAGTAGAAGTGTTGGATACTTATGAAGAAGGAAATGATATAATCCATGTAATCAAAGATAATATACATAGTGATAAAGCCCAACTATCCATAGACTGGGAAAATAGATTTGACTATATGCAACAGCACTCAGGCCAACATCTATTATCTGCAGTATTCTATAAATTATATAATGGAGAAACAGTAGGTTTTTATATAGGCAAAGAATATGTATATATTGATATTGATATACCAAGTGCTAGTGAAATCCATATAGAAAAAAAATTGAAGAGTTCGCAAATAAAATAATCTTTTCTAATTTTCAAATAAAATCCTATATTATAGAAAAAGAAGATATGAAAAAAATTCCTATGAGAAAGAACTCTATATTAAATTCCAATATTCGTATAGTTGAAATAGATGGTTTTGATTTTTCTCCCTGTTGTGGAACCCATCTTAGAAGTACTGGAGAAATTGGTTTAATAAAGATTAGAAAAGTAGAAAACTATAAAGGAAATATTCGAGTGGAATTCGTATGTGGTAATAGGGCATTAAAGGATTATACTTGGAAAAGCAACTATATTAGAGATATAAGCAATCTACTATCTGCTAAAGACAAAGATGTATACAACAGAGTAAAAAAAACTATATTCTCAAAAGGAATCCCTGGAAAAAGAAAATAGGATTCTTAGAGAAGAGCTCTATAGTTATAAAGCCAAAGAACTACTTAAAAAAAACTAAACTGGTAAAGGATATAAATTTCATATGTCATAAATTTGAAAATATAGAACTTAAAGAAATAAGTGGTATAGTATCTTATATAAATTCTTTAAAAAAAACAATATTCTAATATTAGGAGTTCATAATATTAATCACTCTAATTATATAGCTAGTCGTAGTGCAAATCTAAATATTAATATGAAGAATATCCATAAAGAAATAGTTGAAGAATTGAATGTAAAAGGAGGAGGTAATCCCCCAAACAGTTCAAGGGGGGGCTTGCTCAAAAGATGAATTAGATATTGTACTTGAAAAGTTTTATGAAAAGATATTAAATACACTATAATATAGCAAATCCCTGTCACAAAACCGTAGACAGGGATTTGCTTTGTTAACCAGAATAAAAAAATATTTTAAGCCTATTATAATATTTCCTCCAGTAAACTTTCCTTGATCCTATCTACGCCATGATAATCTATAGAGGTTCTATAGCATCTTTCTAAAATATGATGATTTTCCCTAGCTTTCTCAAGGCTAAATAATCCTGTTTTTATCAATAGTTCATACATATTATAATCTTTCTCATCTATTATGTTTTATCAAAATATTGGTTTAAATCAATCTTTTTGTGAGGATATTTTAACCCATATTTATTAGATGTTATATAGGTATTTAACTCTTTTATAAACAAGCTCTCAATTTTCTTTGGAATAGTAGCATTATGGTATACTTCCATTTTATATCCCCCCCTAACTATTCCTTCCTCTTTAATCCTATTTATAAGTGTAGATTTACCAGTCCCTATTTCTCCTTCTATATAATATATATTTTTCACTTCTTCTAGTATAGTATAGGTATAGTCAACAAAACCGTCTGGAGTATTTGCATTGGAAAATAGATGTCTATTGGTAAAAGGATAAAATTTATCTTCTGGCCTCCAAGAGGAATTCCCATAATAAATCTCTTCTATTATTCCTTCTGTCAATTGGTTTACCCTTTTAAAATCTACACCATTTTTGTTGTGTTCTATTATTTCATCATAAATACATTTAGCCCCTTTGAAATAAGCATAGGCTTTTCTATAGGCTAATCTATTATTAGCTTTTGCCTCAAATATTTCGTCTTTATGCTCTTTAATCTTTTTTTTCATCTATAAATTTACCTAAATCCACCAGCTTATCTATTAAACCTGGATAGACAGGATCTATTATGTGGGGGGGAAAAGTTCCATCTACTAAGGCAATATTTAATTGTACTATAACTAACCCATCTATAGATTCAGGATCTGATGGACAATGGTGAAATTCCACATCATAATCTTTTTCAATAGCTTTTTGTCCAATATATTTCATTAAAGAAGATTTGCCTCCACCTGGCATACCCTTTAATATATACAGCATATTCCTATTTTCGTCTATTATATTATCATGAAAGGAATAGAATCCTTCAGAAGTATTGCCCCCCCTGGAAACATCCTTCTAACCTTACCCATATAAAAACCTCCTAATAAATAATCATATATAATAATTTATTCCTACAGGATTATTATGTGCTTAAAGAAGAAAAAAGAACTCATTAAAGAGTTCTTAATGTTGTTTAATAAATAATTTATAATTTTATAAATTCCACTTCAGGTAATGCGTTTTGAAGTTTTAATCCAAGATCTGGGGTATTTAAATTCCTAGTACTTGGTGGAGTACCCATAACTATATGAGTAATTTGATTTTCCTTTGCAAAATCAATCATTGTTTTTGTTATATCCTTTGACCTAAGTACAGTTAGATCAGCTCCAACTTTTTTTTGATACTCCAAATAAATATTCTAATGCTTCACCATCATCTTTATTATCTAAAAATTTATCCTTTTCATTTACCACATGTATTACATACAATTTACCATTAGTTGCTTGTGCCAATCTATGGCCATTTAAAATAAGCCTTTCACAAGTTTTTTTGCTGAGTTACACATACCATTATTTTATTTTTCTTCATATAAAATCCCCCCTTTAAAGAGTGACACCTATTATATTATATCATGAAAAATAAAAAAAATCATTAGGCATTAATAATTTGTTAAATTTTATCATTATTTTAACAGAATAGGATAGGTGCACCTATCCTATTCTTCGTCTATTAGTTGTTTTCTCCCATTTCAACCAATCTCCTAGTCATTAAACCCCCCCCAACAGGTCCAGCGGTGAATATATTTGTAGCAGGATTTGGATTATTATTCATAAAATCCTTAGGCAATCCCAGTTCCTGTGCAATTTCTAATTTCATCTCTTTTAATGCTTTGACAGCATTGGGATCTAATGGTCCTGTGCTCATACAATCACCTCTTAAAATATATTTGTTCCTTTTTATTTTATCTAATATATGTTATTAAAATACAGCCAATTTTAGGTGAGTATTTATTGTATGTTTTTTTAAAATAGACATTTTTATTATAATAATCATTTGCTTTAAAATACAAAAAAAAGCAGCATAAGCTGCTTATATTCTATGGCGGGAGTATGTGGGAATCGAACCCACCCAAGAGGCTCCTAACCCCCCCTCGTGCTGGTTTTGAAGACCAGAGAGCCCACCAGGACTCATCTACCCCCCCATTGATTTATGACACAAGTGATATTATACAATATTTTTAAGTAGTTTTCAAGAAATATTTTATTTCTTGTCAAATCTTCTTTTAGCTTTTCCTCTCTTGTTTTGTATTGGAAATTTCCTTTTTATTCCTAAAATAATATCCCACACCCCCCCACTTGGTATGGATATACTGGGTATTAGCTGGATCCTCTTCAATTTTTTTCTCTAAGCCTTCTAATATGCACATCTACAGTCCTTAAATCTCCAAAGTATTCATATCCCCCCCACACAGTTTCTAATAATTCTTCCCTTGTAAATACCTTTCCTGGGTTAGATATCAATATATAGAATAGATCAAATTCTTTACCAGTTAAATTTATATTTTTCCCATTTATGGTTAACTTTCTACCTAGAGCATTTATTACGAAATCATCTAATTTAATACTTTGTTTATCTATTTGTGGAGATATCATATTTACCCTTCTAAGTATTGCTTTAATCCTAGCTTTTAATTCCAAAATATTAAATGGCTTGGTAACATAATCATCTGCTCCATATTCTAGAGCCAATATCTTGGATATATCTTCGTTTTTTTCTGTTACCACGATTATTGGTACTTGAGAGTACTTCCTAATAGTTTGACAAAGGTTTAATCCATTGCCATCGGGTAATAATAGATCTAGGATTATTAATTCATAATCCTTTTTTTAACTTTTCCTAAGGCTTCTTTTATTGTAAAAGCAGTTTCTACTTGATAATCGTCTTGCTCCAAACTATATTTTAAACCCTTCACAAAAGTTTTATCTCTATTAATAACAATTATCCTTGTTTCCATTAAATATCACCCAAATAAGGGATATTATATCTTTAAAAAAAGGATCCTTTTATCCCCCCCATCCCTTTTAGTTATCTTTAACTGATCAAAATATTCTAATAGACTTAATGCCACTTTTCTATTAGTATTTAATTCATCTCTAAACTCTGCAACAGTTATAGAACCTTTTTTTATTAATATATTGATTTAATATTTCTAAAGCTTCATCATAGGTTGATTTGTGTATTAATATTTCCTCATCTAATCTAATAATATCTCCACTACTAATAAGAGAGTTTAAAACCTGATCTATTTCTTCTTTTTCTCCTATTATATTATTATAAATTTCTTCTTTCTTAGGAGGCTGAAATTTATTCTGTACATAGTTTTCAATTAGTTTTCCCTTTATTCTTAGCTGGGAGGGACTATATTCTATTTTAAAACCTTTTAGCGATATGTTTTCTTTATGCTGTTCTATATAACCTCTCTCTATTAATAAATCTATAAATCTATCCCCCTACTTTTGGTTTAACATTTTTTTAAATATTTACTTCTTATTTCCTCTTTAGGCATTCCAGATTTAAGAGGGTATTCCTCATGAAAGGTTTTTAACTCCTCAATTATTTCATCTTTAAGTTGATTAAAATATTGTATATGGATTACATGTAAATCCTTAGTTAAACTAAATTGTATAACCTTATCCTCTTGTACTAGTTTTTTTACATCAGCTTTTACTCTGTCCTCTAACATAGCAGTAGAGGTGGATATTTCCTTTAAAGTAGGGAAAGTATAACTTTTATCTAATATTATATTCTCAATAATATCTATGGATTCTCCTTTTTCCTTTATTCTTAATTCTTCTAACGCCTCTTTATCAAATCTCTTCTTTTTAGTGGGATTGGATTCTAATACCTGTCCCCCCCTCCTATTGTAAACATAGGGGGAATAAAATCTAAGGATAAAAGGGTCTCCTCTTTTAGCTACTATTTCTTCCTCCAATCTTAATTGAGCATAGGCTTCTTCCCCCCCAGGGTTTAAAATATCTCGATCTAATAGAACAATACGACATAAAACTTCTTTTGCTCCAATATAAAGACGAAGTCGAGTCCTGTTTTCTATTGAACGTCCTATGTTTTTATCAACTTAAGTTTCACATCTAACATAGATGTTTCTTTCATAGAATCTACAGGGGCTACTACATCGCCCCCCCTATCTATTTGATCCTTTTTAAGACCTGCAATATTAATAGCAACCCTTTGACCTGCATAGGCTGTATCAGTGTCCTGTTCATGGACTTGTAGTGATCTTATTCTACCAACTCTATTTCCTGGGAAAACCTGAACTTCTTCACCAATATGAAGTTTCCCCCCGAAAGAAGGGTGCCTGTAACTATAGTACCAAATCCCGGTAGGAAAATACTCTATCAACAGGGAGTCTAGGCATATCATCTACTTCCCTATCTTCAAGCTCCAATGTTAACTTATCTATTAATGCTTTTACCTTATCTAATCCTGTGCCTTTTGTAGAAGAAACAGTTACAATAGGTGTCCCCCCTCTAAAAAAAAGTACCTTTTATCTCCTCCTTTATGTCCTCTTTAACTAGTTCTAACCATTCTTCATCTACTAAATCCTCTTTGGTGATTACCACAAACCCCCCTTTTCCACTCCAATAAGATCTAGTATGGATAAGTGTTCACTAGTCTGTGGCATTACGCTTCATCAGCCGCTACTACCAACAATACTATATCTATTCCCATAACCCCCCAGCAAGCATATTCTTAATAAACTTTTCATGTCCAGGTACGTCTATTATACCTGCTCTTTTACCACTAGGAAGATCAAAATAAGTAAATCCCAATTCTATGGATATACCTCTTTTTTTTGTTCTTCTTTTAATCTATCCGTATCTCTACCAGTTAATGCCCTTATTAAAGTAGTCTTCCCGTGATCAATATGGCCTGCAGTTCCAATTATTATATGTTTCATCTAATGCACTCCTCCTAGTTCTTTTAAAGCACAAGATATACCATCAACTACTAAGTAAAATTCTTCTTCTTTTACCGTTCTTAAATCGATATATATGGTATCCTTATATACTCTAGTAATAATTGGGACATCTAACTTCCTCAAATGTTTTTCAAACTCCGTTATACTTGATACTTCAAATCTTAAACTTATACATTTAGTAGGAATTCTCTCTAAAGGTAAAGAGCCTCCACCTACTTCAGAGTAACTATCTACTATATCTATTATTAAATCCTCCTGTGTAATCCTTTCCATAAGTAGATTATATAGCATATTTGCTTTATTTTCCAGTATGTCTATACCCATGGTGAGCATATTCAACGTTGGTATCTTTTCTATAGCTTTTTCTTCATCTAAATAAAGCCTTAATGTAGCCTCTAAAGCTGATATAGTAAACTTATCTATTCTAAAAGCCCTTGTTAGAGGATTTTTCTTCATAGCTTCAATGTACTCTTTTTTTTACCTACTATAATTCCTGCTTGAGGACCACCTAATAATTTATCTCCACTAAAGGTAACTACATCTACACCATTCTTTATAGAATCTTGTACCGTAGGCTCATATTCCAATCCATATTTTGATAAATCAATTAATACTCCACTACCTAAATCTTCTATTAATGGTATATTATATTTCTGCTTTAGAACGTATAGTTCTTCTGATGATACAGAAGAGGTAAAGCCTAATATACGATAATTGCTCGTGTGTACCTTTAGTAGTGCAGCAGTTTCTTCATTAATAGCATTTTCATAATCCCAAATATGGGTCTTATTGGTAGTCCCTACAGATACTAAAGTAGCACCACTTTGTTCCATTACATCGGGGATTCTAAAAGAACCTCCTATCTCTATTAATTCTCCTCTAGATACTATCACATCTCTATCTTTAGCTAAAGTGCTTAATACCAACAGTACTGCTGCCGCATTATTGTTTACCACCATAGCTGCCTCTCCACCAGTAATCTCTACTACAATATCTTCTAAATGGCTATATCTAGAACCTCTAACTCCTTCTTCCAAATCATATTCTAAATTAGAATAGTTAGTTGCAATCTCAACTACATTATCCATAATATCCTTATGAATTAAAGATCGACCAATATTGGTATGGATTACTACTCCAGTTCCATTTATTACTCTTTTTAATCTATAGGAATTTTTATTATTAGCTCTTTTTACTATTAATTTTGGCAATGATTTAATCCTTTGATGTATTGTGTCTTCATTTAATATATTATTTTTTTATATCTTCTCTTATAAGATCCATTTCTTCCCTTATGGAATCCACCACTAGTTTCCTCGGCATAATATCTAATAATTTGCTAATATTATCATCTTCTAATAACTCGTCTACCTTAGGAATTAGAGTAAATAATTTTTTTATTTTCTTCCATATAATCCTTCTCCTTATAATTTATTCTACAATTAAATAGTGCTCTTCCTTTTCTACTACTTCTCCAATTATCCCATAGGATGTGGGATTGTTTTCTAAGGCCTTCAACAACTTATCTGCTTCTTTTCTAGGAAGGGATATCAATAATCCCCCCCTGATGTTTGAGGGTCGAATAATACATCCTCCATATCTTCAGAAATTTGACTTTTAAACTTAACTTCATCTCCAATATATACTCTATTTGAATAAGCTCCAGCAGGAACTAAACCCATTTGGGCATATTCTAAAGCATTAGTTATTAAAGGGATATCCTTATAATGGATTTTTATAGAAACTCCACTAGCCTCTGCCATCTCTAATGCATGACCAAGTAGTCCAAAACCAGTAATATCCGTTACACTATTTACCATTATTCCATCTAATGCTTCTTTTCCAAATTTATTTAATGTAGACATTACCTTAACAGCCTCATTATAAGAAACGCTATCTGCTATACCACCTTTAATTGCAGTATTTATAATACCTAAGCCTAGAGGTTTAGTTATGATTAGTACATCACCAGGTTTAGCATTGCTATTGGTCAACACCTTATTAGGATGTACGAATCCAGCTACTGACAGCCCATATTTAGGTTCTTCATCTTCTACTGTATGCCCTCCCACTAATATAGCACCTGCTTCTTCTACTTTATCATGACCTCCTTTTAGTATCTCTACCAATACATCTGGATCTAAGCAATTAGGAAAACATACAATATTCATAGCTAGCTTTGGCTCTCCCCCCCATAGCATATACATCGCTTAAAGAATTAGCTGCAGCTATTTGGCCAAATACATAGGGATCGTCTACTACAGGTGTAAAAAAATCTAAGGTTTGGATTAAAGCCAAATTTTCATCTATTTTATAAACCGCCGCATCATCAGAGGTGTCCAATCCTACTATTAAGTTTTCATCATAGTTTTTTGGTAAGTGACACAAAACTTGTGCCAAAACATCGGGACCGATTTTAGCAGCTCAGCCAGAAGTCTTGGTCAATTCAGTTAATCTTATTGTCATTTCAATCACTCCTTTATCTTGTAGTTATCAATTCCTTGATACTTTCAAACTTCTTTTCTCCTATGCCAGATACATTTTTTTTATATCATCAATGGTTTTAAATGGATTTTGTTCTCTATATTCTAATATTCTTCCTGCTAATACTTCTCCTATACCTGGCAAAGACATAAGCTCTTCTTTAGAACATATATTGATATTTATTTTACTATTGCTATCATTATTTTGCCCATCTATAAAATCTCCAATGGGAATTTCCTCTTCCCCTATTTTAGGTATATATATTTTTTTCTTCATCTGTCAACTTCTTCGCTAAATTCATTTTATCTAAGTCTGCATCTTTTTTTCAATCCTCCAGCTAAATTTACTGCATCGATTACTCTGGAACCATAAGGTAATTCTACTAAGCCTGGATTATGTACTTGACCGCTAATATGAACCATTATAATTCCATTATCTTCTGGTTCTGATTCATCCTCTAATTCCATAAATAATTCCTCAGGATCCACATCCCTATCACCAGTTTCCTTCTTTACAAAGGAATATTTTTATTCAAAAGCTAAAACAAGATATTATAACTATAGCCAGTATCAATAGTATTATAACTATTTGTTCTTTTTTTTGTAAAATAATCCATACTATCACCTCTTAATCCCTTTTTAAAATATCGCTAATTTTTATATTCGACCTTGTTCCTGTTTTTCCTCTTTTATCTATAAATTTCCCAATTCATATTAAAAATAATGTCAATTTCTGATATACTTAATTTATATAAAGAGAAAAGGAGGAAGGTCATTTGAAAAAAATTTTTTTTGTTTTATTTTGCTATTTTTATTAGCTACATATAATCTATCCTATGCTGAAAGTTTGAACCTTTCTGGAGAAAGTGCTATCCTTATTGATATGGATACTGGACAAGTTCTATATGCTAAAAACCCTCATATGAAATTACAACCTGCTAGTACTACTAAAATAATGACAGGCATACTAGCTATAGAAAATGGAAATATGGAGGATTATGTTACTATAGATGATGAGATCGTAAAACTTACCGATGGTAGTCACATAGCATTAGAACCTGGAGAACAAGTAAAATTTAAAGATCTGTTAAATGCCCTATTAATTGAATCAGCTAATGATGCAGCTTTAGCTTTAGCAAAACATATTTCTGGTAGTATCGATGGATTTGTAAAAATGATGAATGATAAGGCTAAAGAAATTGGAGCACTCAATACAAATTTTGTTAATCCCAATGGTCTAACTGATGAAAATCACCTTACTACCGCCTATGATTTAAGTCTTATGGCTAAGTACGCAATGAGAAATGAAATCTTTAGGGAAGTTGTCAAGAACTATACTTATATAATACCTGTAACCAATAAAAAAATGAGGAACGTTATTTAAAATCAGCTAATAAACTCCTATATAGCACACAAAAAAATCAATGTGGATGAAAAAATAGTACCTATTAAGTATGAGGGTATTACCGGTATTAAGACTGGATATACTGTTGCAGCACAGAATTGCTTAGTAGCTTCTGCTGAAAGAGGAAATCAAAGGTTGATTGCAGTAGTCCTTAAAGCCAAAGGAAAAGAAGTTTACGTGGATATACATAAACTATTAAATTATGGATTTGATAACTATGAAAAGATTGCTATTGCTCATAAAGATCAATTCATAGAGAATATTAAAATATCCAATGGAACTAATTCAATGGTAGCTGGCATATTAAATAAAGATTTATATGCTTCTATCCCTAAAGGAAAAGGAAATAATATGGAAAAAAAATATATATTCATGATACCATTGAAGCGCCGGTAAAAAAAAGGACAAACTCTAGGAAAAGTAGAATATTATTTAGATGGCCAATTGCTGGGAGAAGCAGATATAGTTTCTACTTTAAATGTTGAAGAAATTCCTCCATTAAACTTTGTTCAAAAGATTATTAAGAAATGGTACTTGCTTGTAATTGGAATATTAATATTTGGTCGAATATCATCCTTTAGAAGACAAAGATTACGAAAAAAAACGAAGAAACTCTTTATATCGTACCTAATACATAAATTAAAACCTTGCCTATATATAGGCAAGGTTTTAATTTATGTCACTTTATAATACTGCTATCGCTTCTATCTCAATATTCCCATCTTTTGGTAATTGAGAAACTTCTACACAAGAACGAGCAGGCTTATGTTCATTAAAATACTCCTCATATACTTCGTTAATAGATGAAAAATTACCCATATCCACTATGTAAATATTTACTTTAACTATATCTCTCAATGTTGCTCCTGCTTCTTCTAATATAGCTTTTACATTTTCCAAGCATTGTCTTGTCTCTTTTTTTTAATATCATCTTTCAATAGCTCCCCCCCAGTTTCTGGTATTATTGGCAATTGTCCAGATGTAAATATTAGATTATCAGCCTTAACCCCCCCTTGAGAATAAGGTCCTACAGCCCCCCCTGGCGCCTTGTTGGTGTTTATAAATGATATATTCATATAATTTGACCTCCTTTGTATTAACCAAGATTAATAAATAGCCTTTATCTATGAATAATCATAAAAGATTTATTTTTTTATGATTAATATGCATCATCTATTTCTATTTCCTCACTATCTGCCCATAACTTCTCCAAATTGTAAAATTCTCTATCTTCCCTATGAAATACATGTACTACTATATCCCCAAAATCCATTAAGACCCATCTACCTGTCTCATATCCTTCTTTTCCTAATAGAGGATAACCTGCAATTTCCATTTTTTTCTTCAATTTCATCTACTATGGCAGTTACTTGGGTTGTAGAATTTCCACTAGTAATAACGAAATAATCAGCTATTGGAGTTAATTTCTTCAAATTTAATAGTTTAATATCTAAACCTTTTTTTATCATTACAAGCTTTTGCTATAATAGATATCCTTTCATCAATATCTTTCACTTAACTACCTCCCGATAATTTGATTTACTATTTATCTGTATTTTCTACGGTTCTGTGTTCAAGAAACATAGTATTTACTAACTTAGCACTTTCTTCTTTATCTGGTATAAAATAGGATACTCCGCCTATATACTCTCCTTCCCCCAGGCAATGTAGCCATGTTAATTTTATCAGAACTAAAATTCTTAGCCTTCATAGCAAATTTCATCATTACATCAAAGGGAATATTAGTATCTACATAATCATAGTAACTTTTTATCATCTGAGGAATATTTACAATATTTCCAGGTCTTAAAGTTTTTTTTCGATAGCTGCTGCAACAAATTGTTGTTGTGCCTTTATTCTACCTAAGTCTTGATCTGCATAGCCTTTTCTAAATCGCAAAAATTGAAGAGCTTTATCCCCATCTAACACTTGTCGTCCCTGTTTTAAGTCTATATATAATGGTGGATCTGCTACAGGATCACTATATTTCATATCCATAGGTACATATACTTCCACTCCACCTATAAGGTTTACATATTCTTTAACTATTCTGTAGTCCACCCTAACATAATATTCTAAATCTACTCCTAATAAGTCTTTTACAGCCTTTACAGATAATTCTGGACCTCCATAGGCATGAGCATGATTTATTTTTTTCTTCATTCATTCTTCCTCGAATTTGGACCTTGGTATCTCTAGGTATGGATAACAAAGATATTTCGCCAGTTGATTTATCAACTCTACATAGCATAATGGTATCAGTCCTTGCACCTGAGGCACTCTTTGTATCCATAGAGTCTACTCCTAATACTAGAAAGGTTATGTCATCTTTACCATCCATTAGTCTATCGATAAATTATCCTTATATATATATTCCTCTTCTTCACCTTCAGCTTTTATTACGGTGTTATATATAAAGCCCCCCCCATACTAAAGAAAAAAACAATAAAAGAAATAAAAAAAAGTTTTAAAAAAAATGTCTTTTTCACTTATAACTCACTCCAAACCTTTTAAAATTAGCAACTGATTCCTCGCTTTTATTGTGTCTAAATGTACTAGTTTTCCTCTTTGTACTACAAAAATTATAGTTCTATCTAGGGCATACAGCAATCCTAAATTTATGTTCTTGTCAGTCAATTGTCTAATCTTATCTACCCCCCCTTCAAATCTTCTCCCAGGTTCTACAATATCTGCTACGTAAACTATCTTTTCCAACAAGGTCATATCTTCACGCCCAGTAGTATGATAACGAATAGCATTTAATACATTTTTATTGGTTACATGGTATTCTTTAATAGCTATTTGCTCTCCTAGTGGCCCATGTATCAATTCTACATTATTTCGCATAACATTATCTAAAATTATATCAAAGTCATCAGCGATTTTCAACAGATTTATTTTCCCCTTTAACTTCCCACAATCATGCAAAAAAACCTGCTAATGCAGCTTCTTCTACTGGATAATTATAACGTTTAGCTAACTCAATACTGGTATTCATCACTCTAATGGAGTGTTTATATCTTGCTTCTCCTATATCTTTCTTTAATTTATCATGCATCCACTGTTCTATCATAAAACCTCCTATTTAAACGTATAATTTGTATTTATCTATATACTGCTCTACCGATTCTGGCACTAAATACTTGATAGATAATCCCATCTTAACCCTATCCCGAATTTCCGTTGAAGAAATTTCTATTAATGGTGCATCAAGGATATATATGGGTCCACCGTAAATTTCATTTAGTTCATTGGCCTTATCCACCAAAGATTTTCTATTGGCATAGGGCTAGGTGCTACAATAAATTTGCATATTTCTAATAGTTTATCATAGTCCTTCCATGTATGAATTTCCTTTAAAGAATCCTCACCTAATATGAAATAATAATCTACATCTTTGTTTTTCTTTTTCAACTGCTTTATGGTTTCTATAGTATAATTAGGTCCCTTTCTTTCCATTTCTATAGTTGATATAGTAAAATAGGGATTGGTATTAGTTGCTAATAAAGTCATATGATATCTATGGCCTATAGACGAAATCCCTTCTTTCCCTTTATGAGGAGGGGTTCCTGCTGGTATAAAAATAACTTCCTCTAGTTTGAAAAAAAATTCTAGAATATTCTGCTAATATCAAATGCCCATGATGAATAGGATCAAAGGTACCTCCAATAATTCCCACTTTCATCGCTATATATCGCCTCCCTTTATCCTCATCTTAATAAATAAACTTCAGAAAAATTTCTGAAGTTTAGATTACTCTACTGAGGCAATTGAATTTTTTTTATTCTCCTTAGATTCTCTGTATAATACAAATTTATTCCCTATACTTTGAACAAACTCAGCTCTGGTACTCTCAGACAATTCTAGTGCAACTTCTTTTGGATTTAAATAACTATTGTTTAAAACTTTGACCTTTATCAATTCCCTAGCCTCTAAAGCTTCATCAACTTGTTTGATAAAATTTTCAGTAATTCCATTCTTTCCCACCTGAAATATAGGTTCCATAGGATTCGCTAATCCCTTTAAATAACTTCTTTGCTTTCCTGTTAACAATTAATACACTCCTTTTTTTACCTACAGTTCTACTTCTTTTCTAGATTTTCTTCTATGAACTTCATATTCTCTATTACCTTTTTTTCCAGCCAGTTCTAGTTTTCTCTTTAGCTTTATAATCCATATTTAATACCACTTCATTTCTGGCTAAACAATAATATGTTAATTGATTTTCTTTACAATTACCACAATTGAAACAATCCATTTCGCCTTTATACCCTCCATTAGTCGAAGAATTCAAATTCATATCCACAAATAAATACTGTATCATTATCTTCAATACCTAGCTTTTCTAGTTCTTCTATTATCCCTTTTTGTCTCATAATATTTTGAAAATATCTTAATGAATCTAAATCATCAAAATTTATAGAGTGAATAAGTCGATCCATATAGGAACCTTCAACAATATATTTTCCATTTTCCTTTTTACTATTATGGTTTCTTCTTCTGGTTCCTCTAATGTAATTTCCATTTCTTCATCAAAGGTTTCATATTCAGGTTTAATATTTGAAATAGCATCCCACATAGCAAATTTAAGTTTATTTATTCCTTCCATAGTAGCGGCAGATATAGGATATATCTCATAGCCAAGGGGTTCTAATTCTTCTACTATTTTTTTTAAGCCACTCTTCAGCTCCAGGTAAATCCATCTTATTGGCTACAATTATTTGAGGCTTATGAGAAAGTCTAGGATCGTATCTAACTAGTTCTTCATTTATTTTATGAAAATCTTCTATAGGATTTCTTCCTTCGATTCCTGATGCATCTAATACATGGACTAAAATCCTTGTTCTTTCAATATGTTTTAAAAAAAATCATGCCCTAAACCTACTCCCTCATGAGCTCCTTCTATTAGTCCTGGTATATCCGCTAGTACAAAGGATTTTTCATCATCTACTCGTACTACTCCTAAATTAGGTTGTAAAGTTGTAAAATGATAATTAGCAATTTTAGGCTTAGCTGCAGATAAAATAGAAAGTAATGTGGATTTGCCTACATTTGGAAAACCTACAAGGCCTATATCCGCTAGTAGCTTCAATTCCAACAATACAGTTATCTCTTCTCCTTTTGAACCTGGTTCAGCAAATCTTGGAGCTTGCCTAGTAGCCGTTGCAAATTTAGCATTTCCCCCCCTTCCCCCCCTTTGCCACCTTTAACGATTGTATATTTCTGACCATGTTCTTTCATATCAACTATTACCTTTTTAGTGTTTGCATCTTTAACTAATGTTCCCACTGGTACTCTTAAAATTAAATCCTGTCCCTTCTTTCCAAATTGCTTTTTGGTTCTACCATTTTCACCATTTTCAGCTTTGTAAAAATGCTTGTATCTAAAATCCATTAGAGTCCTTATGCCTTCATCTGCTTGTAGGATAATGCTACCACCATCTCCCCCCCCATCTCCACCAAAAGGTCCCCCCCCTGCAGGTTCATACTTTTCTCTTCTAAAAGCTACTGCTCCATCTCCACCGTCTCCAGCTTTTAAATTAATCTTTGCAATATCTATAAACATAATATCATCCTCTATTTTCCTTTATATTGTCAGTAATTTAATTATATCAAGTTATCAATTAGTGTCAATAATTTTAAATATTTTATTCTTTTATTCAATATATAAATAAAAAAAAGCCTACCTTATGGGTAAGCTTTACATATTATGCTAATTCTTCAGTAGGATAAACACTTACTTGTTTTCTATCCTTTCCTTTTCTTTCGAATTTAACCACACCATCTACTTTAGCAAATAAGGTGTCATCGCCGCCTCTACCAACATTGTTTCCAGGATGAATCTTAGTTCCTCTTTGTCTTACAAGGATATTCCCAGCTAAAACGTATTGGCCATCTCCTCTTTTGACGCCTAATCGCTTAGCTCTACTATCTCTACCATTCCTTGAGCTTCCTACTCCTTTTTTAGTAGCAAATAATTGTAAATTAAGTTTTATCATTCTTTACACCTCCCCATATTCGAGAGTAATATATCCAGGATAATTTTCCATAATAGATTGTATTCCTAATTCTAAAGTTCTTAAAACAGTTTGAACCTTGATTCTTGTATATTCATCTATCTGTCTAGGTATACTAACATCTAAATATCCCCTATTCTCGTCAATAGAATAATTGATTTTATCCTCCTTAATACCGCATACTTCTATTAAGGAATTTATAGTATTCTGTGCTAATACCGAAACAGCAGCACACACTATATCCTGACCCTTTATATCATAACCAGAGTGTCCTGATACAGTATATCTGATAATATTATCTCCACTAGTTTTATATATTTTTACTTTTATCATAGAATTAACCCACTATTTTTTTCAATCTTTACCTTTGTAAAAGGTTGACGATGCCCTTGTTTTTTTTCTTATAATTCTTTTTGGGCTTGTATTTGAATACTATTATCTTTTTACCCTTTCCTTGTCCTAAGATAGTTCCTTCTACCTTTGCTCCTTCTACATAAGGCTTACCAACTACAAGTCCATCTTCTTTTGATACAAGAAGTACTTTTGAAAAATCAATCTTATCTCCTTCTTTAGATTCAATTTTTCAACTGATATTATATCTCCTTCTTGGACTTTGTATTGTTTTCCTCCAGTTTCAATTACAGCATACATTACTATTGCACCTCCTCTAACCAGTCTCGCCAGTATAAGGTGACTATGCTTTAAACCCATACTGAGCGGCTACCTACAAACAAAAATTTTAACAGATTGGCCCCCCCTTTTTGTCAATAGTCCTTTCTAAAAATTTTGCCCTTACCCTCACAATAAGGACATTTTTTTTATAAAACTAGAACTAAGGCTGTTTCTCATCTTATGCCTAGTCATCTCAACTAACCCTAGCTTTGTCATCTCCACTATATTGGTCTTATTTCTATCTTGTTTCAAATAGCACTCTAACCGCTCCATCACCAGATCTATATCTTGTTGATTTTTCATATCTATAAAATCTATTATGATAATACCCCCCCTATATCCCTTAATCTAATTTGCCTAGATATTTCTTCTGCAGCTTCTAAATTAGTTTTAACTACCGTATCTTCTAAACTTTTACCTCCAACATATTTACCTGTATTTACATCAATAGCAGTTAATGCTTCAGTTTCATCTATTACAATATACCCTCCACTTTTTAAAGGTACTTTTCTTTCAAGAGCAAGTTCTATATCTTTTATAATACCTTCTTGGCTTTCTATATTAAAATCCTCTTGATAAAATAGCTTGTCTTCCAGTTCTGGTGAAATTAATTCTTTAAAATCCAATAAACTATTATATCGTTCTTTATCATTTGTTATTATTTTGTGGATTTTATCATTAAAAGCATCCCTTACTATCTTATAGCTTAAATCCATATCCTTGTACAGCAATTTGGGACAGGGTAAAAAGTTTCTTTCCCTTTCTAGTTTATGGAATAGATTAATAAGCTGGGTATATTCATTCAATAATGCATCTTTATCTACTCCTACTGCTTGAGTTCTAAAGATAAATCCTATATTCTCCCTTTGAATTTCATTGCCTATTTGGTATAATCGCTCAATTTCTTCCAAATCATGAATTTTCCTAGATATATTTATTTTAGAGGAATAGGGTGTAAGTACTAAATATCTCCCTGGTAAAGTAATGTGGGTTGTTACCTTAGCTCCTTTGTTTATACTTGGTTCCTTTATAACCTGCACTATAATCTCCTGACCTTTCTTGACAATTTCTTGAATTTTAGCTGAAGAACCTTTATAATTTATATCCTTAGGCAATGCATCTTTTACATATAGATATGCATTTTTCTCCTCTCCAATATCAACAAAAGCTGCTTCCATTCCCGGAAGTACATTTACTACCCTTCCCCCCCTATATACATTGCCAATACATTTTTCGTTTTTTTCTTATCGATATAATATTCTACTAGCCTTCCTTCTTCTACAATTCCAACCCTTTCTTCATAATCTTTCGAGTCAATAAATATATAATTCATATTATCTCTCCTATATTAAATGGGAGATTGAATCTCCCCCCCATCTGTTTCAATAAATAAAGCTACACGATTTATTTCCAAAGTATCCCAATCTATGCCTATATTTAAATATTTCTCCATAGCCATAATAAAATCTCTAGGATTTAAATTTCCTTTGTCTCCAGCTCTTAAAAGGCAATTCAAAACTATAAATTTGGTATCCCTTTCAGCATTAGTATCTTTTAATTTAACTATCACATTTCCTATTAAATTTTTTTATATTACGCTCTTTTTCAATAATTCTATTTTTCTTACGTTTTACTTTAGTTACCATTATTTTTTTCTTCTTTTAACCAGTTTTTTTATAGATTCTTCTAATTCTTCAATACTTTTTATATTTGCAGCATAAAATTCTATTTCATAGCAACTCCATCTTATAAGGGAAGATAAAGATTTGGTTTCCTCAATATATTTTACTTCTACAATCCTAAT